>Ga0209723_1000054_pt1 | contig 225058 bp, 191 predicted proteins | sample BiotimSIPDNA_2_FD_185750 | JGI IMG/M metagenome (GOLD analysis project Ga0209723, IMG submission 185750) | Anaerobic biogas reactor microbial communites from Washington, USA - Biogas_R2 time_0 SIP DNA (SPAdes) (version 2) | ecosystem: Engineered > Bioreactor > Anaerobic > Unclassified | place...
AGCCTACGATCGCCATGACAAAACCCACGGGAAGCCGCAGAAACATCAGAATTATCAAAACGGCAAAACCGATTAAACCGGTCGTGGTCGGGGTCATCCTTGAATCGTCCTTTGCGTTCCGGTAGCGCGGACCGGAGGATTGCTCCTGCCCGCGCCGCCGGATTTTTCCCGAATACGCCGCAGCGGCGTATTCTTCGTTGTTTGTTTTACCGGATCGAAATTGCTTCCTTTTCTGAAATACGGCCCCTCCGGCGGTCTCTATTTCTTCTTTCGCTTATTGTCTTTGGCAAATCCGGCGGCAACGTCATCGGACTTGTCCGCATCCTTTGCGATGCCGCCCGCTTCGCTATCCGGTTTTTTTCCGGACCGAACAACGAGCGCGACCACGGCAATAATCAACGCAATGACGACAAACAAAATCAGTTCAGCATACAAACTGTTCATTTTCCAATATCCTTTCCGGGAGTCTCCCCGCAAAATGTTCATGGACGCGAGACGCAGGGCCTGCCTGGCGTTGGATGACGCGCGGTTTCAAGCCGCCGGCAAACCGGTGCCGTTCCGCTTGGAAACGGCAAAACGCGCGCAGGGCAAACGGCGCTGTGCAACTTTAAACAAGCGTTTGGTGATGGAAAAGGATTGTCCAGGGAGGACCGCGTTGGGATTCGGCGGAAAGATAGACATCTTTCGGACTCGGATACGGCATGCGGACGCAGGCGTATGCTGAGGCCAGGGAACTGTCGGTTAAAGACACATGCGCAAAAACGATTCCTGGGAAGCCCGGTTTGATCCGGGCGGCGTTTCCCGCATCCAGGACGGCAGAGGCGGTGGAATTTTCAATGACCGGAATTTTGTCGAGGCTGCCGGCAATGCCGCGGGAAATGTCCGCGGCGCTCGAAGACAGAACGACGGCCAGAACAAGAAACAGGATTCTGAAATTGACGCCCGATCGAAAGGTCTTCATGCAATGCCGCCTGCCGGTTTCATACGGGCTCGCCTGTATCCCCTTTTTTTGATTTGCGCAAGTCCATTCTCGGAGGCGGAGCGGCCCGGCCGGAATCATTCCCCCGTTGCCTTGCGCCGGCGCATTTGTTAAGGTGCCCATGGTCGATTCATTCAGCGGAGAAGGGAGAAAAAAGATGGTTGTTCAATCCTGTGAAATATCCCACGTCGTCATGGGGGCGGACCTGAATCATCACGGCACGCTGTTTGCCGGCCAGGGCGCCAAGTGGTTTGTCGAAGCGGGTTTTATCGCCGCCGCCAATCTGACCCGGCGGGAAAACATCGTTTGCGTGAATATCCACGGCATGCAGTTTCGGCGGCCGGCTCCGGCCGGAACCGTGATCCGCTTTATCAGCCGGGTCATCCTGACCGGCAACACGCGCCTCGTCTGTTTCGTGAGGGCCGCCATCAGCAGAACCGAAGAGCTGCTTGTGGAGGGATTTCTGACGTTCGTCCATGTCGATCAGGACGGGCGCCCCCTGCCCCACGGCATCACCATCGAAGCCGCCACGCCCGAGGACCTGCTTCTCCAGGAGCAGGCGAAAGCCCTGTAGCGGCGCGAAATCGGGGGCGGCTTGACTTGCCCCGGCGAGGGGCCTATACTGCCTTCCGATGAAAGACGCTTTCATCGAATAAAACAAAAGTGGAGGCACCATGAACACCTACATCGATTATTCCAAACGCATCAAGAAAATACAGGAACAAATGAAAAAATCCGATCTCGATCTTTTCGTGGGCACGCGAACGGTCAGTCTGAGCTACGTCGCCGGGGCCTTCGTTCCCTGGAGAAGCGCGGTGATCGTAACGAAAGACGGTCAGGCCGGTTTGATATCCATGCTGCTCGACTGCGAGCGGCTGAAAAACGAGTCCTGGCTGGACACCGTCACCCCCTATGCCCCCCTGCCCGGAATGGACCTGCTGGACCTGATCGTCCACTTCGTCAAACAGAATAAAGCGGAAAAAGCGCGCATCGGCGTGGAACTCGGCCACTCCCCCCGCGGCAACACGGGGTACCTGTTTGCGACGGAATACGAATTTCTGAAAAATGCCCTGCCGCAGGCGACGTTCGTCAACGCCGTCCAGGCGGTTGACCTGGCCTGCTACATCAAGGAGCCGGGCGAAATCAAACTGCTGCGCCAGGCCGCCGCCATCGCGGATTCAGGAATCAAGTGCGTCCGCGACGCCCTGGACGTCGGCATGATGGAAACGGAAATCGCCGGCATCGGCGAAATGGAACTGCGGCGCCTCGGCAGCGAGTACCACTGGGCCGTCACCGGATCGTCGGAGGTGGCCTCCGGCTACCGGGCGACTTACGCCATGAACGGAACGACGCAGCCCACGCAGAAAATGGTGCAGGCGGGCGAAAACATCATCGTCGATCTGCACCCGCTCTACCAGCTCTATCCCTCGGACCTGGCCCACAATTTCATTTTGGGCAAACCGTCGTCCGAGCAGTTGAAGCTGGCCGACGCTTATCTCCAGACGGCGGAAACGATCGTCCGCAATTTCAAGGCCGGCAATAAAATCGGCGATATCACCAAGACGGTGATGGATACGGTGACCGAACTGGGCTACGCCCAGTACACCATCCCCTCTTTCGGCCACGGCCTGGGCGTGTTCGGCCATGAATGGTATCCCGCCGTCGTCAATAACGAGGAATTCCGGGACGTCGTGCTCGAGGAAAACGTCGTCGAAGTGGCGTTTCTGGCCATGACCGTTCCCGGCGTCTGCGGCATGCGGCTGGAATGCCCGGTGCTGGTCACGAAAGACGGCGGAGAAATGCTTTGCAAAACGCCGCTGGCGCTGACGGTGCTGGATATTTAATGCCGACAACCACGGCTCTGCCTGAGAAGGAAAAAACGAGGGCGACGGGATTATCCTGTCGCCCTCGTTTTTTTATCCACCGGCCTTGCATTTCAGGCCGTCGCGTGTATAAATAATGCCGGAAGGCGCCGGCTTTCGCGAAATCCGCGAGGGGAAGGCGGCGAGCCCCGACCGGGAGGTTGATGATGGAACAGGCATGGCAGGATGTCTTCGACAGATTTATGTACGGCATTTATCTGATCACGCTTGCGACTGCACAGGGCTACAACGGCATGATCGCCTCGTGGGTGACCCAGTGTTCGCACGAACCGCCGCGGGTGGCCCTCGCGATCCGGAAAAACCGGCTTTCTCACCAGCAGATACTGGAAACGAAGACATTCTGCATCAACGTCCTGTCGAGCGAAAAAGCCAAAACCATCGGAGACTTCAAAATCGCGGACTGGAAAACCAAATTTGACGCAGCTTCATATACCCTGTCGCCCGGCGGCCTGCCCGTTCTCGACGACTGCATCGGCTATCTGGACTGCCTTCTGGAAAGCGCCATCGACGCGGGCGACCACACCCTTTTTATCGGAACCATCATCTCGGGCGGTCTGAAAAACCCCGACAAAAGCCGGACTCTGTCCACCCTCGACTACGGCGGCGTGTATCGCGGTGTGAAATAAGCCGGACCGTGACGGCGAAACGGCCCGGAACTCCGGCCCGCCCGCACATTCGTCTGGCTCTTTAATGGATGAATGTGGTAGAATAAGCGCGTTTAATAAAGAAAGTTTTAACCCTTCATGAAGCTGAAACAGGAGGTCACCGTATGAAAATCCGTATTCGCATAACACTTCTTGTGTTTTTATATGCAATTCTGCTCGTGCCGGCGCTCGGTCAGGCCCGGGAGATCGCACCCATCGTCTCTACCGACTGGCTTCTGGCCAATCTGAAGAATCCCAAACTGGTGATTCTGGATGTCCGGCGCGTAGAGGAATACCGGGAAGGCCACATTCCGGGCGCAGTGAGTTCCTTTTACGGCGCCTGGGCCTACATGAAAGACGGTATATTTTCGTCGCTTCCGGAAAAAGACGATATTGACGATACCATCGGTTACTTTGGAATCGATTCCGACAAGTGGATCGTCGTGACCGGCTGCATGGACACCCCTAGGCTCAGCTACCAGAGCGCCCGCGTCGCCTGCACGCTTCAGTATGCAGGAATCGAAAATGTCGCCCTGCTCGACGGCGGCATGAATAAGTGGCTCACGGAAAAGAAGCCCCTTGCCAACAAAGTCGAACGCCGCAAGTCGAAGAACTTCAAGGGAAAATATTCCGGGGAGAAATTCATCGACAAAAGCGACCTCAAGCAAAACCTGGACAAGCTGATTCTGCTCGACACCCGCGAGCGCGAATTTTTCACCGGTGAAAAGAAAATGGACTGCGTTCCTCTGCGCGGACACATTCCCGGCGCGTTCAACATGCCGACCTCCTGCGCCTTCAATGAGGACAAAACCTTCAAGACTAAGGAACAGCTGGCCGAAATCGTCGAGGCGGCCGCCGGAAAAGACCGGAGAGCCGCGATCGTCACCTACTGCGACATCGGCCAGTGCTGTCCGACCTGGGCTTATCTGATGACGCAGGTTCTGGGCTACAAGAACGTCAAACTATACGCCGGAGCGATGCAGGAATGGGCGCAAGACCCGGATGCGCCGGTAACCACGAACAACAAAGCGCCCCGCACGGATAAATAACCAATGCGCCGGACAGCCCGGCAAGCGGACATGGAAACCCATGAGTGAGGAAGATTTCAGTTTCAGACGCCAGAGCATCTTCTGTTCCGTCAGAGCCAATAAAATGACCGAGAAGGAACAGTTCGTTCCGGCCCATGTCCTGATCCACGTTCTTTCCGGCTGGCTTTCCGTTGTGGAGGCGGATTCCAGGAACACGTTTGAAAAAGGCCAGACGCTGTTCGTCCGCCGCAGCACGCTGGCCAAATTTACCAAATACCCCGAGGAATCGGGCGAACCTTTCAAGACGCTGAGCATCTTTATCCGGAAAACGTTCCTGCAGGATCATTTAAAAAAGGAAGGCATTGCTTACGATCCGCCGGCGGACCACGCCGGCGCCTGCTGTCGTGTCAAAAAACTTCCGCCTTCGGCGCTCCTGGACAATCTGTTCGAATCGCTTCGTCTTTATTTCGACTCCGGCATGACGCTCGGCCGGGAATTGAGCGACATCAAAACCCGCGAAGCCGTTTGGCTCATCAGACAGCTCGATTTGCCCCTTTACGAATCCCTGTTTCATTTCACGGATCCGGGCAAGATCGATCTGGAAGACTTCATGAGCAAGAACTTCGTCTTCAACGTCTCTCTCACAACATTTTCCAGAATGACCGGCCGGAGCCTTTCCACCTTCAAGAGGGATTTTAAAAAGGTTTTCGACGAGCCGCCCAGCCGCTGGCTCAAGAAAAAACGCCTGGAGCATGCCTATTACCTGATCAAGGAAAAACACAAAGCGCCCTCGGATGTTTATCTGGAGGTGGGCTTTGAAAATCTTTCCCATTTTTCCTCGTCCTTCAAGGAAGTTTACGGGCGGAATCCCTCGGCCCTGAATGACCCGCACAGCAAAGCAATTTTGGCCTGTGCGCGGTAACGGCGCACATTATTTTTTTGTATAGTAGCCTTCGCCCAAACCCAAGGGGCGCCGGTCAAGCGGGATCATGCCGCAAGGCGATCATCAAACGAATGTTTAATTCATGGAGGTGATTTCGTGTATCAATTGAAATTCGATCAAAAAGTTTGCGCAAGCTGCCGCTCGGCCGACTGTCTGCTCAAGTGCCAGTACATGACCTTTAGCGGACACAAGGAAGCGCACGGGGAAATGATGAAAATCATGAAAGGCAAAGATTCCCGGGTGCTTTCCGAATGCATGACCTGCTACGCCTGTGAGGAATACTGCACGCGGGGCAACCACCCCTTCTACCTCATTTCCGAGAAGCGCGAGGAAAAAGGCATGTTCACCGCGCCCCGGCCCATCACCAACCAGTGGATCAACATGACGGTGATGCAGGGCAAGTGTCTCGTGGGCAACGTGAAAGACAAGGCGCTCTCCTGCTGCTACATTCCCGACCTGGGGCCGCTGGGAAGTGGTGAGATTTTCAAGGATGTCGCCGACGCCGGCGTGTTCGGCGCGGAATTCATGTGCCCCGCCGTCCACACACACTTCGCCCGCATGTCGGTCATCAAGGAGCGCCTCCCCATCGTCATTGACAATTACCGGAAACTCGGCGTCAAGGAAGTCATCTGCCTGCATGACGAATGCTACGGCACGCTGACCTCGATTGCCTCCGCCTACGGCATGGAGGTGCCCTTTCAGCCGGTTTACTACCTGGATTATGTTTTGCAGCGCATGAAGGAGCTTAAAGATAAAATAAAACCGCTAAACATCACTGTCGCCTATCAGCGATCCTGCTCCAACCGGCTCATTCCGGACAAGCACGCGCTCGTGAAAAAAATCTTCACTCTCATCGGCGTCAAGGCGCCCAAAAGAACCTACCAGGACGAAAACGCGCTTTGCTGCGCGGAGATTCTGCGCTCTATTTCCGGCTACAAACTGGCCGACGACGTGCAGAAGCGCAACATTGACGACATGCTGGCCGCCGGCGCCGAATACTGCGTTTTCAACTGTCCGGCCTGTCAGACGTCTTTAGCGGAAAAAGTCTCCAAGCGGGGCTTGAAACCCTTGCATATCATCGATCTATGCAAAATGGCCATCGGCGAAAAAGAAAGGGAGGCTGCCTCATGAGCGATATCCTGCAATCCCTGATTGACATTGTCGGCGAACGATCTGTTTCCAACGCGCCCGAAGAGCTCTGGTTTTATTCCCGCGATCCCGGCGTGCTTGCGCCGCACAAGCCCGACTATGTGGTCGCGCCCAAAACGACCGAAGAAGTCCAGAAGATCGTCCAGTTGGCCAACCGGGAAAAGGTTCCCGTTGTCCCGATGGGAAACGGCATGTCGCTCGCGGGACTGGTGATTCCCTTGAAGGGCGGCATCGTTTTGGACATGAAGCGGATGAATAAAATCCTGGAAGTGAACGCCATGGCCCGCTACGTCGTTGTGGAAGGCGGCACGTCCCAGGGCGCGCTCAAATCCTATCTGCAAAAAAACCATCCGACGCTTAGGCACAGTATTCCCGACGCGCCGGCCACCACGACCATCGCCGCCAACGTTTCGCTGCACGGCCAGGGCCGGCTCACCAACCAGTACGGCTTCAATTCGGACATGGTCACGGGGCTCGAGGTGGTGCTGCCCACGGGCGAGATCTGCCTCATCGGCTCGCCGTCGATCGGCCCCTACTGGATTTCCAAAGGGCCGACGCTGCCCGACCTGTCGGGACTCTTCCTCGGCTGGCTGGGCTGTACGGGTATCATCACCAAGGTCGGGTTGAAGCTCTACCCCAATAAAAAAATCCGCGACGCCGAACTCTTCGTCACGGACCGGGTCGATCTGATTCCGCATATTCTCTACAAGCTCACGCATCTGGAAATGCTCGAAGACATCAACGTCTGGTTTCAGCCCAAGCCGCTCATGTTTCTGGGCAACTACCACATCACGATTTTTTTCACCGGCGATACGGAAGAAGAAATCGAATTCAAGAGGAAGATGGTCTGGGACTGCCTTCAGGAATACATGGATTCCAAAGACGGAGGCTTCATGTCGATGCAGTACATGAAGCCCATGCTTCTGGAAATGCCGGGTCGCAACATCGCCGATTTCGCCGATGTGCCCAAAGGCGGCGGGTTTGAATACTCCGGCCCCATCGCGCCGATTGAGCATTTCCCGCAATACGCCGCCAAGGTGGTGGAACTCGCCGCCAAATACAATGTTCTGTACGCCAGTACGGCGAGGCTCATTTCCGGCGGGCACTCCATGATGTACAGCATCTCTTTCGCCTTCAACCGCAACGACAAGGCGATGATGGAGCGCGTGGAGCAGGCGCTCACCGAAGCAACGGCGTTTGCCCTCGACATGGGCGGCATTCCCTGGAAACCCAACTTCAAGGAGCAGCAGATGACGCTTGCCAAAATGGAGCCCAACGCGCGCAAGCTCCTTTTGATGATCAAGAAAAACCTCGATCCCCAGGGGATCATGAACCCCGGCAACTGGGAGGTGAACTCATGACCTACATCCGGCACATCGAACATGAAAATATCGTCCACCGCTGCTTCCGCTGTGGCTACTGCAAGTATCCGTCCGATTACAGCGACTTCAACTGCCCGTCCTACAAGGCCTTCGGCTGGGACACCTTCGCCCCCGGCGGCCGCATGTGGCTTACCCGCGCATGGCTATCCGGCGAAATTGAAACCTCAGCGCGCTTTGCCGAAATTATGTTTTCCTGTGTCGCCTGCGACAACTGCAAGGACCAGTGCGTGTTTCCCAAATTCAAGGATTTCCTGCCGGACATCTTTCAGGAAACCCGCGCCGAACTGGTGGGAGAGGGAAAAATTCCGCCGGGCGTGCGCGACTATTTCAAGGCCGTCGCGGTGAGCGGCAACCCCTATAAGCTGCCGCAGTCCGAGCGGGGTGACTGGGCCAAAGGGACGGGGCTGAAACCTTTTACCAACCAGAAATACCTCTTCTACGCCGGCTCAGTCGGCTCTTACGACGAAGTCGGAAAGCGCATGGCCCAAAGCGTGGGGAAAATGTTGGTGGATGCGGGCCTTTCCGTGGGGATTCTCGGAAACGAGGAGGGCTGCGACGGAAACGACGTGCGGGCTCTGGGCGAGATGGGGCTTTTTGTCCAGTTGGCCCAAGCCAATATTGAAACCTTCAAAGCAAAGGGCGTGAAGGAAATTATTACGCTTGACCCTCACGCGCTGAACACCTTTAAGAAAGATTATCCCCGCCTTGGCGGGCTCTTCAAGGTGCGCCACTACAGCGAGGTTTTAGCCGAACTCATTAAAAAGAAAAAGATCAAGCTCAAAGCCTGGCCGGTGACCATCACGTATCACGATCCCTGCTATCTGGGACGGCATCAGAATATTTATCAGGCGCCGCGGGACATTCTGAAAGCCATTCCCAAGGCCGAATTTGTCGAAATGCACCGCCACGGCGCAGACGCCTTTTGCTGCGGCGGAGGCGGTGGCAACTTCTTCACGGACATTCTGGGCATGTCTGAAGACAGCGCCTCGCGTGTGCGCGTGCGTGAAGCGGCTGAGACGGGCGCTTCGATTCTCGCGGTGGCCTGCCCCAACTGCGCCAAGATGTTGACGGACGCGGTGAAGATGGAAAACCTGGAGGACCGCCTGGAAGTGCTTAGCCTTGCCGAAATACTGGAACGGGCCCGGAAGTAGTGAATGGTGAATGGTGAATGGTGAATGGTGAATGGTGAATGGTGAATGGTGAATGGTGAATGGTGAGTAGTGAATGGTGGATGGTGGATGGTGGTGTCATCCATCTGCGTCATTCCGGACAAGCGAAGAGCGATCGGAAATCCAGGAATATCATGAAGGGTTCCCGGCGAATACCCTGAATGGCACGCATGGGAGGGCACCTCTCTGCAAGGATCGGCCCTTCACCCCTCCCTTGATGGGAGGGGCTGGGGGAGGGTCCCCGCCCACCAGGGGCAGGGAAGTATCTTAAGGAAGCCAAAGACCAAAATAATGACCATGGAGATAATCATTAAATGAACAAAGAAGAAATGATTGAAGAAGTCTATAAACGGGCGAAAGCTTATGAACTTCGCGGCGGCAACTGCGCGCAATGCTCGCTGTCCGCCATCTTCGAAGTCCTGGGCGTGGAGGACGAAAATGTCGTGCGCTCCGCCACGGGATTTGCCGACGGCGTGGGACTTTCCGGCGACGGCCACTGTGGCGCCCTTTCCGGCGGCACGATGGCTATCAGCTACTTTTTCGGCCGCAAAAAAGAAGATCTGGCGAAAATGGGCAAGCAGATCAAAGCGCTGCTTCTGGCCAAGCAGTTTCACGAACAGTTTGTAAAAGAGTTTTCCGCCTGCCGCTGCCATGACCTCCAGGTCAAACAGTTCGGCCGCTTCTTCAACCTCTACAACATGGAAGACATGAAGGCGGCCCTGGCCGCGGGAATGCCGGAAGGCTGCTCCACGCTCGTGGGGAAGGCCGCCCGCATGGCGCTTGCCATCATCCTCGACGAACAGGCCCAAAAAGACAAAAAACAGGAAATGCCGGTGGTTTAAAGAATCGCTCTCCGGCGCCGGGTTCCCGCCTTTCGGGAATCCGGCGTCTCGCCCGGATCTCCAGTTCACCTCCATGAAAATTCAACTGTAAAGGCAGGTATAAAAAAATGATCCGTTCAATCTCCGAAAGTCCTCTCTATCCGATTGTCAATCCGAAAAGCATCGCCTTTTTCGGCGCCTCCAACACGTTTATGCGCATGGGTTCGATCATGCTGTCCTCCCTGCAGGCGCTGGGTTATGAAGGCAAAATCTTCCCGGTCCATCCCACGGAGAAAGTTGTCCGCGGACTCCCCGCCTATCCGAGTATTCTGGATGTGCCGGAAATCCCCGATCTGGCCATCATCGTGCTGCCCACGGAAATCGTCTGCCAGACGCTCGACGACTGCGGGAAGAAAGGCATCCGAAGCGCCATCGTGGTTTCCGGAGGATTCCGCGAGGCAGGCCCGGAAGGCGCGGCGCTGCAAAAGGAACTCGAAGCGATTGCCCGCCGTCACGGCATCCGGTTTTTGGGCCCCAACTGCCTGGGCGTCGCCAATCTCCATCTCAAGCTCAATCCCACGCCCATCAAGGCGGATTGCCAGGCGGGCTTCGTCGGTCTGGCGTCGCAAAGCGGAAGCTTCATCACGCAGATGTTCAACTATCTTTACCGGCACGGCATGGGATTCAGCGCGGCCTTGAGCGTGGGCAACGAAGCCAGCATCGACATCGTGGACTGCCTGGAATATCTGGGCGCCTGCCCTCACACCAAAGTCATCACCCTGTACATTGAAGGCATCAACCGCGGCGATAAGTTCATGGAAATCGCCAAAGCCATCACGCCGCACAAACCCATCGTCGCGCTTTACGTGGGCGGATCGGAAGCGGGAAAGCAGGCGGGGCTCTCGCACACCGGCTCTCTGTCCGGCCCCAACGAAATTTATGACGGCATTTTCAAACAGTGCGGCATTATCCGCGCCCACACGCTTACCGAGCTGTTCGATTACGCGCTCGCTCTGGGCACCCTGCCAGAGCCCGGTGGAAACCGGATCGTCATCCAGACGCATTCCGGCGGCCCCGGCGCCACGGCGGCGGATTCCTGCGGGCGTTCGGGACTCACGCTGCCGCGCCTCACGCCCGAAACCGTGGAGAAGCTCAAACCGATGATCCCGAAAACCGCCAGCACGGCCAACCCGGTGGACATGACTTTCAGCAAAAATCCTTCGGAGGATTATTTCAATATCCCGGATGCCCTGCTTCAGGACAAACAGACGGATATGCTCCTTGCATATTTTGTCTCGCCGGGGCTGTTTCTGGAACGCATTCTGGGGGAGATGGGCATTGCGGAGGAGGCGGTCGGCGCGGAGGCGGACAAGCTGATTGGCGATTACGCACAGAAGTTCGTGAGCCTCATCCGACGCCACCCCGATAAGCCGATCGTCGGATTTACCTACCGCAGCCTTCAGGAAAAGATGGTGCGCACACTGCTCGACAGCGGCGTTCCCGTTTATCAGGATCCGGAGCGCGCCGCGCGTTCGCTCGCCGCCGTGCGGGAGTACCACGAAAGACGCAGAAGAATGTAAAAGAAAACACTCTGTAATATATTAAGCCAAGGGAGGTCCGAAGATGAAAGAAAAACCCGCATATGAAAATTACCCCGTGAGCGAAGAGGAAATGGGCAAACGCTACAAAAACTGGATGCAGGTCCTGGCCCTGTATGTCGTCATGGCGTATGAAACAGGCAAAGAGGTGGGAGGCGATGCGTACGTCGAACGCATGAAAGAAAAATTTCATGCCATGGGGAAGCAAAGCGCCAAAATGTGGATGAAGCGCTCCGGTTCGCAACCGGAGGATATGGCGGACTGCCGCGGCATCCCGAAACTGCAGGACTGCATGGACGATACCTTTGCCAATTTCTGGCAAGGCTATATTGAAACCACGCCGGAGGCGTTTGAAAAAGAAGTCTACACGTGCCCGGTAGCCGGCATCTGGTCCAGGGAGCCCGATCTTTGCGGGATTCTGCTTGACGCCTCCATGTGCGGCATGATGGAGAGCCTGAATCCGAAATTTCAGCCGAAAGGCTTCAGCCAATTACTGGTGAAGGGCGATAAAACCTGCCGCTTCAGAGTGGAAATGGAGAAATAAGTCATGCAGCCTGATCAAAATGCAGAAGCCCTGCTCGATGCGCTGGAAAAGAAGGCCGGCGACTATGAAGAGCTGTTTGCGAGCTGCTCGCAGGGCACGTTGCTGGCGTTGCAGGAGCATTTTCACCTGGGCAATGCCGAGGTGATGAAGGCGGCCACCGCCATGCCCGGCATGGCGCTGCGCGGCGAGACGTGCGGCGCCGTCGTCGCCGGCATCATGGCGCTGGGGCTGGCCTTCGGCAGGGAACGCGCCGACGATCTGGCCGCGGTGACGCGGACGACCTCCGCGGCCCGCAAGCTTTGCAAGCGATTTGAAGCGGAATTCGGGGGATGCAACTGCCGCGACGTGCAGCACGGCATCTTCGGCCGCAGCTTCGAGCTCACCGATCCCAGGGAAGGGATGGAATTCGTGAAAGCCGACGCCATCAAAAAATGCCGCCGTCCCGCCGAAAGGGCCGCCCGGATTGCCGGCGAATTGATCCTCGAGGCGCAATCCGGCCGGAATTCCGGTCTTCCGGATGCTCCCCGATAGCCGCCGGCAAAGGAAAATTTAAAACGGGCCAGCGGAACATCGCCGGCCGCATTCAAGCAAATACAGAAACAGGAAAGGCGATATGATTAAAGTCACTTCGGAAATCAAAGAAAGTTTACAGGCGGCAAAATTAGCGTACCTCTCAACCGCGTCCCCAGACGGCACTCCCAACGTCGTTCCCATCGGCGCGGTCAAATTTCTCGACGACGAAACGATCCTCATCTCGGACCAGTATTTCGGCAAAACGCTGCGCAACCTGCGTGAAAATCCGAAAATTGCGCTGGCCTGGTGGGGAGAAAAAGGCGGCTTCCAGCTCAAGGCCGATATCACCCTCCACACGGAAGGCGAAATCTTTCAGAAAAACGTGGAATGGGTTCACAGCATCCGGGCGACGCTCGAGCCCAAGACGGCCGTCGTCGGAAAGATCACAGACGTGTATCTCGTCAAGGGCGGCCCGGACGCCGGGAAAAAAATTCTGTAAAGACAGCGACCGGGCGGTTTACTCCTTCCGGAAACGCCGAAATCCGTTTTTGAGTTTTTCGAAAAGGATGCCCGGGAAGCGGACCGCTTCGCCGTCTTGAGAGGCGCTTCACCCCGCGGGAAGCGGGCCGTCGAGCAGATCCTCGTCGGGATCGACCGGGCGCGCCCGCTTGAACGCCGCGTCTTTGCAATTTTTCAGAAATTTCAGCATCGTCTGCTTCCGGAATTCAACCGGACGGCCGGTCAAAGCCGACCTTCTTTTTCAAGGATTTTCCGGATGGCTTTCCTTGTCCTTTTTGTCCGGACCCGGACAAGCTGGGCGCATTCAGGTGGAAACGCCCAGTTTGGGCAAAAGCCAGGCCTGGACAAAGATCCACACGGCCACGATCAAAAGAAGAATCAGGATTTCCTTCATAGCATCCGCCTTTTACACAATGTGTCTTAAGTTTAGCCCAATTGCCGGCAATTGACCAGCGACATTATTGCCGGCGTTGCGAAAAGCGGCCTGGTCCGCAATGACCGGCCGCTCCCCGCCGGGTTTTAAAAACAAATCAATTCAAATTCCGGTCCAGCATAGCCGCCAGCTGCTCTTTGGAAATCAGCCCGATCTGGGATTCCTTGACCTTGCCGTTTTTAATGACGAGCAGCGTCGGAATGCTGCGTACGCCGTACTGGGACGCAGTCGCCGGATTCTCATCCACATTGACCTTGACGACGGCGACTTTACCCTGATACGCGGCCGCCACCTCTTCCAGCACCGGACCGATCGCCCGGCAGGGTCCGCACCACGGCGCCCAGAAATCCACCAGCACCGGCCCGGCTTCCTCTAAAACCGTCGCCGAAAAATTCCGATCATCCGCGTGTTTAACATATTCATTGATACTCATCTCTTTCTCCTCCGATATTTTATTTGGTCTCTTTTATTGTTTATGGTAAAAATTTCCCGTCCACGATCACAGGAATACAGGATCCTTTCGTCCCCGTCATTGATCTGGATCAACGCCGGAGCTTATTTTATGGACATTGTACGACATCTTAAAACATTTGATCTTTTTCAGGGAGTGTCGCCGGAAAACCTGCGTCTGCTGGCGGCGCAGGCGCTTTATCGAAAATATCCCGCCCAGGAAATCATCATCGGCGAGGCGGATCCGATCAAGTCATTCTACGTGGTGCTCACGGGAAGGCTGAAGCTTTACAAAAGCTCGCCGGAAGGCAAGGAGCAGACGATCCAGCTTTTGGGGCCGGGCGATCCCTTCGGATTGTGCACGGCGTTTGCCACCGACGCTTTTCCGGCCAGCGCCATGACCCTTGAGGAAAGCTCCGTCATTTTAATTCCCGGAACGCTCATGGAAAGCACGGCCCTGAAAGAGCCCAAACTGCTGCTCAATATCATTCAAATCCTGTCCCGGCGCCTCAAGGATTCCATGACGCTCATCGAATCGCTGGCGCTCAAGGAAATTCCGGGAAGGCTCGCCTCGTTCCTGCTGCATTCGCTGGCGCAGTCGCACGGGGAGACCGACCGCCTGGAGCTGGCCATCACACAGCGCGAACTGGCAAAAATCCTCGGCGCCACGCCCGAAGCGCTTTCCCGGGCGCTGCGCAAACTGGCCGAAGACGGCATTCTCCGGGCGTCAGGCCGCACCATCCGCATTCTCGACCGCGGCGCCCTTGTCGATCTCGCGGAAGGAAACGGATAACCGGAGGCGGAAAGATTGCCTTTTGCGCAACACGCCTTGAATTAATCGGATTCTGGTTTGCCCGCCCGCGCCTGATAAATTTTGCCGCAGCATTCAGGCGGCTTACCGGAACAGGCCGGCGATCTCCCGCGCGTGGAGTCTGTTCACCTCGGCGCGCTTCAACTCCTGCTTGGCGGATAGCTCGCGCGGGGCTTCGAACGGCCGGGTGAGCAGCGCAAAAGCGCGAATGCGTTCGTAGGATTGAAAGCCGTGGCGCGCATTCACCTGCCCGTCGATCGCCTCGCGGTACAGGTTCAGCACCGCTGCATTCCGGACGAGTTCTTCGATGCTGTCGTCCCGGACGGCGTTTTCCCGGGCATACTGCCTGAGAAATGCAATGTTCGGAACGATCAGCGCGCCTAAGTGTTTTTGATCCTGGCCGACGACAACGGCGGTGTCGATGAGCGGCGAGTAAGCCAGATGCTTTTCGATGGGCGCCGGTTCGATGTTTTTGCCGCTCAGAAGAACGATCGTATCCTTTTTCCGCCCGACAATCGCCAGCGCTCCGTCATGGGTCAGAACGCCCAGGTCGCCGGTATTGAGCCAGCCGTCGGGCGAAAGAACCTTGGCCGTCTCGACAGGGTCTTCATAATACCCTTTCATGATCTGGTCGCTGCGGGCGAAAATCAGCCCGACGGCGCCGGGCGGGCAGGGCCGGCCCTCTTCATCGACCAGTTTGATTTCCATGCCGGGAAAAGCCGTGCCGACCGTGCCGGCTTCGAGATGCCGAAGGCTGCGCACAGCGACGACAGGCCCCGCCTCGGTGAGCCCGTAGCCTTCCATGAGCACGATTCCCGCGGAAGCGAAGAAAAGATCGATTTTGCGCTGCAGGCTGCCGCCGCCGGAGACGCCGGCCTTGAGACGGTGGCCGAACAGGGCTTTGATGGGCTGAAGGACCAACCGCGATCCGACGGCGGTAAGCGGCATCAAAAAAAGCCGCGGCAGGCAGGAAATGATTTTATCGAAGGCGCGCGACCGCTTTGAAAAGCTCGGCGCAAGCCCCTTGTAGAGATTGTCCAGGACGACGTAAGCGCCGCCGACGGCGACGAAGAAACGGAAGAGCTTCTTCTTCACCCCGCCCGCGGCGTCGATTTTCTTCTGCACCGAGTTGTAAATCATTTCCCAGATGCGCGGCACGGCGGTCGTGTAATGCGGATTGATTTCGGTGAAATCCTTCATCATGCTCACGGCCTTCGAATACGCCAGGCCGACGCCGTTCCCGAGCGCGATGTACTGGACCGCCCGTTCGAAGGAATGCCACACGGGAAGCATGGTGAGCCACACGTCGCCGGGTTCGGTCATCATGCGCTCGCGGCCGCCCGAAACGTGCCGCAGATAATTTTCCTGGGTGAGCATGACGCCCTTGGGACGTCCGGTCGTGCCGGAGGTAAACAGAATGGTCGCCAAATCCTCCTTCCGGCCCGCTGCGACGGCCGCCTCGACGGCGCCCGGATGCTCCGCGCGGTATTGCCGGCCTTTTTCGGTCAACTGGTCGAAGCTGAGAATTGCGATTCCCGCCTCATCGGGGACGGGCGCGGCCGGATCGATGATAATCAGCGCCGCAAGCTCGGGAAGCGCGTCTTTGGCGGCCACCAGACGGTTCAGTTCCTGCCCGCGTTCGACGATGACGAAACGGCATTTTGTCGTCCCGAAAATGATGCGGATTTCGGCGTCGGTGATGTCGCGGCCCCGCGGAACGTCGCAGGCGCCGCAGGCCTGGATGCCGATGTCGGCAACACTCCATTCCCGGCGGTTGTCGGCCAAGAGGCCGACCGGCTCGCCCCGGCAAACCCCGAGGCTCAAAAGCCCCGCGCCGAAAGTCAGGGCGTCCTGGTAAAATTCGGCAAACGTGCGGGCGACGAAAGGTCCGGCGCCGGTCTTCCGGAAGTACTGGGCGTTGATCTGCGGATGGCGTTTTTGGATGTCGTTTAGAATCTGCGGTATGGTGTTCAATGGAATACTTCTCCGGTCCGGCGGTTCATGAAACATTCGCCATCGGAAGATGGAAATGCTCTTTTTGCACAGCGACGTATAGGGGAAACGCACCCGAATGTCAACGAAATCATAACTCCCGGAAAGGAGAAACAAGTTCTGAGATAAACTTATATATCAGGACCTAACCCTGTTATTTCCATCAATCATCGGACAGGAACTTAATAGCTTAAGGGCATCCCGCTTGGTCCCTGTTCAGGACCATAGCCCCCTTTTTCACCAAAACCTGAAGCTGTTCCAATATCTCGCGGACGGCCGATGCGGGCAAAACCAGAGCAATCAGATCGGCATCCACGGCCTGTTCCGGCGAAACAAACCAGGACCCTCCAACCGCTTCCGCCAATTCCGACCATGAATGACAAATACGTCACGCAAAGATCAACCGACAGGTCTTTGAAGCCGTCATTCGGTAACGGATATGCTGCAGCTGTTCGAGTTCTGCGGGTCCATGACAATCTTGACCGTAACGATTGTTGCGCCGCCGAAATAAAAGTAATTTCCCACCGTCGAGTAGCCGGGCTGCGGATACTGGGTCTGGATGCATTTCACCGGCGCGCTGACGGTCATCGTGTGGGAGTTGTGCGCGTAAACAACCTTCCGGGCCAGCAGATAACCCTGGCTTGCCTCTTTGATGGAATAGGCCGACACGGTTACATTCTGATTACAATTGTTCGATATGTTGACCGTGGCCGCCTGCGCGGTTGCCCAGGCAACGGACATCAATAAAACCAGAGGAATGATTATGCGTCTTCTCATTTAACACCTCCATCGGGATAATATCTTTGCCGGTTGAAAGAACCTGTTTTCTTTCCTGCCGTCAGACTTTCGTCTCCGGCAGCGCTTTGCCGATTTGATTGAAATCCTTAACCACACCGGAACGGGGGAATTGCCAGACGGGAATTTCCTGCCTTAAAATAGACCTCGGCACAAGGTCATCCTGCCGGATATTCTCCAGCCAAGTCAGCGAAAAACCCAGAAAGGGCTTGCTGATGGTGTCGATGTTTTTAAAGATCGACACCCCTTCCCTGCTGTCTGCAACATTGTTGGTGATGATGCAGAACGACTTCCATTGATAAGAACTTGCTTTTGACGTCAGAGAGTATAGAAGTGCAGTTTGATCGAGTCAAGGGATATTTTCACCAGGGATATTTTCACCAGGGATATTTTTCACCAGTGGCCAAAATCTCCTGTGGGCAAAATCTCCTGTCAGCCAAAATCTCCTTGACACACAAGGGACCGCTTAATATACTTCACCCTACAAAAAGAAAGTTCTTATCAATGATAAGCATCTAGAAAATATCGAGTGGGTCCAAAAGGTCATCAAGACTTGAGGAGATTTTTCGATGGTAGGGTCGCCATCTGGCATAAGTCGGATGAGCGATTTTTTTTATCCCGTTTTACGCTGTTTGACGCACAAGAAAAAATTTTGGAGGGAGTAGCGCAATTGAAAAGGATGTTGGTCGGATTTGCATTATCTCTTTTTTCAGCGCTTCTGTTTTTCACATTTCCGGCAGACACCGAGGCGTTGTCCAAAGCGGATGTTTCATTTTCATCTGACGCAATGGACCGGGGCGGAGTGATTCTTGTCACTGTTAAGGCGGACGAGCAAAAAGCGCCCCGAATAATCTGGCTGCAAAAAGATGTGCCCCTGGTATACAGCGCGTCGGACGAATCATGGTCGGGATTTATCAGCGCGGACCTGCATCAGGAAACCGGCTTACATGACTGCATGATCCGGGAGCTTTCTTCCGGATTTCAGGAAAGATATCCGATCCGTATCCGTCTGAAAGATTACGGCGTTCGCCGATTGAAACTTCCCAAAGCCAAAGTGGAGCTGGATGCCAAATCCTTAAAGAGAATAAAGAACGAGGCCGCGGTCATTCATTCGTTATGGCCGGCCGGCGATATATCGCCAAAATGGAAAGGGCAATTCCTGATGCCGGTTGACGGAGATATTGTGGGCACCTTCGGCAGGAAAAGCATTATTAACCATCTTCACAAATCGCCGCATACCGGCGTGGACCTGGCCGGCAAAAAAGGTGATCCTGTTGTCGCCATCAATTCCGGAAGAGTTCTTCTTGTGGCAGATCATTTTTTCAGCGGCAAATCCGTTTATGTGAACCATGGCGGAGGCATCATAAGCATGTATTTCCATCTTGACAAAATATTGGTCAGCAAAGGAGATGATATTCAAAAAGGCGAGGTCGTCGGCCTTTTGGGCGCAACGGGGCGCGTTACGGGTCCTCATCTTCACTGGGGAGTGCGAATCAACGGCAACCGGATCAATCCCCTGACGTTGATCGAATTGAGCGGCGCCCTGAAAGAATAAATGGATGATTAATTCTTTCAGAAAAGAACAAATCAATGAATCGACAAAAGATGACCATCGGATGATGATTTTTAAAAAGAAAACGTCGCACGGATTTACATTTTTAGTATCGTTCATCATTGTCGCTCTTGCGGTTATGTTTCAGGCGGCCGACGTTCATGCGCTGGACATTAACAACATGTACAGCCCTCTGAATAAAAAACGTCCGTTTCGTTCGAAAACGCAATACATCATTTTGCATACAACTGAAGGCGCTCTGGAGGGTTCGCTTCGAAAGGTGCATCGGTTCGGCGAAACGCACTATTTCGTTACGCCCAGCGGGAAAGTATATCGAATCATTGACCGTAAAAAAATCGCCACCCATGCGGGAAGAAGCATGTGGAAAGGGCAAACCACCCTTGACAATATTTCCATCGGCATTGAAGTTGTCGGGTTTCACGATCAAGACATTACTCAGGCCCAGTACACGGCGCTTCGTCAATTACTGCGTCAGTTGAAAAAGATTTACCGGATCAAGGATAAAAACATTCTGACGCACTCCATGGTGGCTTATGGACGGCCGAACATTTTTCATCCCCGGAAGCATCGGGGCAGGAAAAAATGCGGAATGTTTTTTTCTCATCCCGATGTCAGAAAACGTCTGGGCCTTTTGCCCGGACCTAAAAGAGATCCGGACGTTGCCGCCGGCCGGCTCGTTGTTGCCGATCCGGATCTGAATCGTTTTCTTTACAAGCCGCCGAAGGTATTGGCGGCTTTGAACGGACCGAAGGATTCATCCGTCAGTCAATCCATGGTTATTGACCAGGGCAACAATGCCTGGCGCATTGCCCGGGAGAAGTACGATGCCCCTTCGACAATTTATACCTATCCCAACGGGCAGAAACTGCGCGGTAATGAAATCCGCAAATGGGACAGCATCCCCGTGGGCACCCGCGTTTCATTAGCAGAGGAAGACTGCGAGCAGGAATTTGAAAAATTCCTGGAAGTCGGCAAAGATGGAAACACGGTTCAAGATCTGGCCGGCAATCTCTACGCCGATCCGACAACAATCTATTTCTTCCCCGACGGACTGATCCGAACCGGAGCAGAAATGAAGAAATCGTCATCGCTGCGCAAGCTTCTGAAAAATCCGCCCAAGGGAACCCGTCTGCTGGTGGGTTATATTTACGGCGGGTACGTTCAAAAAGGGCGATCCGCCATCCGGATCGCCGGCAGAAAATGGAATTATCCATCGACATTCTATCGAATGCCTGACGGGCGCATTCTCAACGGGGATGACGTAGAGAAAAAATCCATTCCTTCCGGAACCCTGATCTTCATTATGAAATAAGCCGTTTTATTTCCGGGAAGGATGCTGCGGCTGGAATGCAATGAATAAAATGTTGTCCGGTGTTCCATTCAGCAATCCGGAAATATCATCAAAAAGCGACTTGTCTCTTTTCCCTTTGCCCGGATGACAACTGTTCAAGACATCATCAAAATGCTTGAAGAAATCAAAACGTGAATTCAGGACGTCGAGCCAGTCCGTCTGATCGCTCAGAATGCCGACAATAAAATTTCCTGACTTCAGCTTCGTGACCGCTTCCATCAAGGATCGCTACAGCAGCCGCCATAAAGCCGGCAGGCTGCTGTACAACCGGCGGGCCTGTTGCCGGGTTGCATCAATCACCACCACCCGGGTCGGGGATTGCCTGTCGGATACCCTCGGTCGTGTGCAGGCTCCGTCCGGCCACAACAGCCAGGTTCCGGGAGTATTCAGCAGATCGTCAGCCACGCGCGGCAGACCGATGCGCTGACCTCCTCCACAGGAAATGCGTTTTGAATTCGTAAGCGCCGCGCACGACAGCGGCAGCGGTCGGGATAATCGGCCGGAATCGCGTGGCCCCTGCCTGAATGAGCGCCTGGCGCAAATCCCCCTTCTCATCCCATTTCATCTGTATAAAACTCACCAACAGAATGGATTTGCGAATAACGATAATAGCAAATGGGGCAGCCTTCACACAGGCTGCCCCATTTCAAATCAAGCTGTTTATCTATGGTGTACCCTTCGCTGGACGGATCATCTTCCCTGATTATTGACGAAATCTCGACAACCAGTGTTCCATGAGTTTTCCTGCCGCTTCACGTCCACCCAGACCGAAGGATAACGCCACAGTTACCGCGATGGCGCCCAACGTCAGTCCAAACGCCAGATTGACGATATCATCGGCAATGCCCATGGCACGGAGACCAAGAGCCAGGACCAATCCCAAAATGGCGAAACGTCCGATTCGTGCGAGCCCCTTCGTGTTGGGTCCGCTGGCTTTATCCATGGTTTCATAGGCAAGGTTGGCCAGCCAGAATCCTATCACAAGAATAAGCGAGCCCAAGAGCACATCGCCGCCGAAGCGGATGAATGTATCCACCGTATCGCTGACGTGCGTGAATCCGAGTTGATTTGCGGCTTCAACTGTGGCGAAAAGCATGGCAAAAAACAAAACCACGTATCCCACAAAAACCGATGCCGGTGTTTTATGAAACGCATGTTCCAATCCGATGTGTTTCGGAATGTTGTCAAAACCCATTGTGTTGAGAAGACTAGCCAGAAGCCGAGAAGCAAAAGAAGCAACCATCCAGGTGATCACCAGAATAAGGCCGGCCGCAACGATATGAGGCACAGCCATCAAAAACATGTCCAACATATCCGTTGCCGGCTTGGAAATGGCTTCGATTTGTAATGCGTCCAGGGCGGCGATCAACGCCGGTAAAAACACGGCCACGAAAACCAGCAGACCTATCGCGTTGGAAAGCTGAACGGATTCCGTCAACCCGACCTTCTGACTGAGTTTGTCACTTCCGGCGGTACGCAGAAGATTTGTTGTCAGATTGCGCAGAACGGTGGCTAAAACCCAGCCCACGAAGCCGATGACGATGGCGGCTACCGCATTGGGCAGAAAATCAAGTACTTTGGCAATCATATCCCGAAACGGATCCAGGAGGCCGTCCATTTGCAGCGCGCCCATGATGGCCGGCACGAACAGCAGAATGATGAGCCAGAATAAAGCTTGACTCAGTCCGTCGCTGATGGGCGACATGCCCGCATGTTCGGAAAGTTTTTCATCCAGTGTGGTTTTGGAAAGCGCCTTGGTAACGAACTTTCGGACAATGCTTGCCAGCAACCAGGCAATCAGAGCAAGCATCAACCCGGCCAGCAGGTGCGGAATGTATGCCAGAAATTTTGTCAAAAGCGCGGCAAAGGGAGCAGAAACCATCGCCAGATCAAGTGAGTTCAATACACCGGTTATGACAAAAAGCATTACGATCCAAAAAATAGCTATCGCCAAACCATTTTCGAGGTTGATGCTCTGACCTGTAAGTTGAGCGAACCGCGTGTTCAAATTGAGCTTGCCCAATCCCCGACGGACGCCCGCTCGTGCCAATACAGCAATTAGCCAACCCAAAACCAGAACGGCCAATGCTCCCAAAAGGACCGGAATGTGACCTCCCAGTCCATTTTGCACGGCATTCCACATCGCTGTTAAATTTGAATTCATGCTCTTTCCTCCTTTCTATATAATTCATTAATGATTATATTTCCGGCTGAAAAAACAGTTAAGGACTGAGTATGTATTGATTATTTGAAGCGTTGGTTGTTTCGTTGCAAATACGCGTTTTGATATTTAATTATATTTGAATTAATTTTAAACAGAATTAAACATAAATTACAATATATTTATTTTTGAATTAGGATAAAATGTACTGCATGATAAGGATTTTATGGGTTGAAGCCCAGTATTTTCTTTAAGATTGAAAATATTAAGATTCCACGAAGTACGAAAGAATCGGATGAGCGATCAAAAATGACTTTGGTAACGGGGAAACGCAGGGATATCGGCTGATCGGCGCAGGCGCGCTCCGGACATTTTGTGAAGGACTGTCGCGCCGCCTGCGGCTCTGTCGGTTTTCCGAGCTTGTCCGGCATTTCCGACGTTTTCTCCCTGGCGGCCGCTTTCTTCCACCCCTGTTGCCGAAGATCGGCCTTATTGCTTTGCCTGAAATATTCCTTGACAAAAGAAACCGCTCTCTAGTAGTTATTACAACCAACGTCCGTTGTAAATATTCCGTTTGATCCCCGCTGCCGGTCGTTGGGAAAAACCCGAATAGACGGCGAAAGCCGCCATGAATTGAACCAATGGAATCGAAGCAAAAGTTTCTTTAGTGCTTCTTCCTGAAACAAGAGGCCCAAGATCCGGATTTCAGAATAACGCAGATATTGGCGGATTGAAAATCGCTGAAGCTCATCGCCGTTTTGCTTCAAACCTCTGCCGGCCGTTCGGCTGCTGCAGAGAACCGATAAGGAGAAGACGCTACCGGGACAACCGATCGCCCTCCCCGCCGTTTCATGAAGCCATCCCGGAAAAAATTTTTCATTCCGATATCCGCAGAATCCCGATCAACCGGTTGGAAATTCAACAAAAATGCCAAATGGGTAAACGAGGAAGCCTTATCCCTTTTTTACATCTGAATTTCGGAATAATCAGGTTTAACACCTGGTAATAAATGAGTCAGGAGGATGTTTGAATGATGAGATGTTTGTTGAAGCGTTTTTCAGGTTTGTTGTTAGTGGTTGCCGTTCTTTCTCTGGTCGCGGTCGCCTTTGCACCGACGGCCGCTCTGGCGGCGAAGCCGGCCAAGGCCGAAAAAGCGCCCGCTGTCAAGGCGGCTTTTGACGCAAGCAAAATGGGCGATATGACCGGCTACGATCCGGCCAACATTGTTCAGCCCACGGGCGACACCATCAAGATTGCCGTTGTGGCGTCATTTTCCGGACCGTCGGCCATCAACGGCCAGATCTACTGGCTGGTCGTCAACTGGGTGGCCTACGATTTGAACAAGCGGGGCGGCATCTTCGTCGACGGAAAAAAGAAGCTCATCGAGGTCATCAAGGCCGATCACATGGGCAAGGTTGATCAGTGCAAAAAAGTCCTCGAACGCATGATTCTGCAGGAAAAGGTTCATGTGCTGTGGGGAACCGACGGCAGCCACATGATGAGAATCATCAATGCCGCCGCGGAGAAGCACAAAGTCATCGCCATCAATGCGACCACCATGTCGGATGACCTCCAGGATGCCAGCAATTTTTCCCGCTACGCCTTCCAGGCGTCTTTCTCCACGGAACAGATTGCCCGCGCCTTCGCCTATTACTACGGCCAGATTCGGAAAAAAGAAACGAAGTTTTATATCCTCAACCAGGATTACGCCTTCGGCCGCCAATATGCAGCGGCTTTCAAGCAGGGTCTGCAGGAATACTATCCGACGGCAACGATCGTGGGTGAAGACTACCATAAACTCTTTTTGACTGACTACGCCCCTTACCTGACCAAAATCAAAGCTTCCGGCGCCGAAGTGATTTTCTCGGGCGACTGGCTCCCCGATGCCGCAAACCTGCTCAAGCAGGCGCGCCACATGGGCGTGATGCTGCCGATCGCCAATGTCTATTTCGACGACCCCAACATGCTCAACGAAGTCGGCGTGGAAGGCACCAAAGGCCTGGTGAACATCAGCTCTTTCTGGATCGCGAATCCGCAGTTCAAGACGCCCGGCTACACCAAAGCCTACAAGGCCTGGAATAATTTATGGAAGACGACGTGGAAAACCCAGCCGTACAATGGGAAGCTGTTCGAACATTATTTCGGAAACTTCGGCTCGTGGACCAACGAAACCTACTGGCTCTTCAGCGTCATTGAACGCGCGAAAAGCACGGATCCGGAAAAGATCATCGCCGTGTGGGAAAACGACACCTACAAGTACATCAACGGCAGAGTGGTTAAAATGAGAGCCTGCGACCACAAGGTGGTTCAGGATCTGTCCATCGTCGAATTCGTTCCCTGGGAGCAGCAGAAAGTCCATATGAATATCGCGCCGTATTACTGGTACAAGACGTCGTCGTCCTACGGTCCGACGGCGGTTATTCCCGCGGAGAAGATTCTCCCCTGGATGGACCAGAGCCTGGATCGCTGCAAAGGCAAGAATGATTGGGGCGAATAAACGCCAAATCCATTAACTCAGAAAAACCGGAATCGGTGAATTCTGCCGATTCCGGTTTTTTTTATTGCACATTTTCGAAATGCTTCGGGTCCAAAGAAATTTGGAATTCCCGAAGCGCTTCCCCTGCCGTTTCCCGCTGTCTCAAGCAACCTGGCAAGATTTCATTGACCATCTGTTAAATTGGCATTACCATAAACCAGGTTATGATCTGGAAGAGGAGTTGAAAAAAGTTGACCGTTACCTTGAGTCCGACAATCCGTGAAAATATTATTTACTGCCTCTCAACTTGGCTTTTCATCATGTTTTCAGAAACAACCGCGCTCCGTCCATTTTGCGGACTGATGAAGGATTAGAGATGAAGGAGATCAGGACAGAAAGCATTATAAATGCGGAGCCGGAAAAGGTTTGGCGAATTTTGACGAATTTTGAAAAGTACCCTGAATGGAATCCATTCATCAAGTCTATTTCAGGACGTAAAAATATGGGAGAGCAACTGATCGTAAAAATCCACCCCCCGGGCGGCGGCACCATGACTTTTAAACCTTCAATTTTGAAGTTTGAACAAAACAAGGAATTTCGTTGGTCAGGAAAACTATTGCTCAAGGGGCTTTTTGATGGGGAACATTATTTCCGGTTATCGGATAACAAGAATGGTACGACCACCTTTGCACACGGAGAAATATTCAGCGGATTATTGGCCGGTTTCTCAGGCAGTATGTTGAAGAAAACAAAGCGGGGATTTGAATTGATGAATGAAGCAATAAAAAAAGAAAGCGAGAAATGAAAAACCCCCAACAGAGCACGGCGCCGGTTTTCTACTCCGATGCGCTTTGCAGCCATAAGCAGAGCCCAAAAATCAATACAGCCGACCGCTGCCTCCGGCTTGACTTACATCATCAAAGGAGGACCAATGAAAATCAACAATAAAGGATTGGCCCATATTCGTAAGATGAGGCGGATATTTCTGTTCATCCTTTTTTCCCTGTTTCCAATTTTCGTTGTGACAATGATCTCCATAAAGCGGTTCAAATCCTGGCTTCCAATCATTCTTCCGGTTTCCCTGTTCTTTCTGGGAATATTTGTCCAGAACAGATTACACAAGCAGAAATGTCCCAACTGTAATGCTTTCTTCTTTGTTCAGACGGTTACCAGGCGCAATTATACACCGGCCAGCAGCATTAGCTTTCCCCCGCAAAAGAAATGCCAAAACTGCGGAGTTGCTTTGTACCGCTAAAAATCCATAAGCCGCCTGAGCTTTTCGCCGGGGAAATGATTTTAGCCTGTACTATTGGAGAATAATATGGACCTGAAAATTAAGACACGCTTCATCGAACAATGGGAAAAGTACTTCACCGGAAATGAACTTCCGATAGCCTGTTTTTATTCCGACGATCTTATGGATGCTGAATTTCCTAAGGCGCCCAAGCCGAACAAACATGGCATCACCTGCATTTTCGGCCAATTGGCTCCCGTCCGAAAGGGCAAAGCACGCGCTTTCAACCAGGAGAACCTGGGCTGCTGGGGGTCAAAGGGTTTATTGGGGTTTATGCCTGCGGGGGCTGACGAGCAAACCGTAGACTTTATGGTGAACGTCGAGAAATACAAGAAATCCCCGGCCCATGTAAAAGCCATGTTTCAAAATAGCCCTCCGCTGAAAGCCCTCAAAAAATACCTGATCTTCAAACGGTGGGATCTTCTAACGGAGAACGACGACCCGCAGGTTGTATTCTTCTTTTGCACCCCGGACGTCCTTGCGGGGCTGCACGGCCTGGCCAACTTCGATACGATGACGCCTCATGGAGCCATAACGCCATTCTGTTCCGGCTGCGAGATGCTCGTTGCCTTTCCGATGAAAGAACTTGAATCCGATCATCCCAAAGCCGTCATCGGCCTGCTGGATCCGAGCGCCAGGAGATGGGTCAGACCCGATCTGCTCAGTTTTTCAATTCCCTGGCCTAAGTTTCTTAGCATGCTCAAGAATATGGATGATTGTTTTTTGAATACATCCATCTGGGAAAATATTCGTAAACGCCTCAATCCAAAAGACCGGGAATAAGGCCGCACAACTTTTTTTATTAAAGCCCATCGCAACCGGCCCGCCCCCTCCACGTGCGTTTGGCTTTTCGACGACCGGATGGAACGATTGCTTGCGCAATACGTATGAAACATCATTGACACCGCCCCTGTTTAATGTTTACACAGAGCAGCGCCTCGCGTAAAGAAAATAGTTATTGAATTGAAAAGTTGAAGAACATTTCACAGAGGCAGTATCTTCTGGTTGTTCCGGACGGAATGCGGCAGGATGCGGGAATCCCGTATGATGTCATTCCTCTTCATTTTCATTGCAGACCGGCCGAAAGGCCCTGACGTTAAAACGTGAAAAGTCAAAAAAATCTGATCAAGGAGAGAACCGACCATGAGCGAAACGAAAGAGTACTATCGGGACAAAGTAGCCGTTGTGACGGGAGGCGCCTCGGGCATCGGACTGGCGCTGGCGGAAACCATGCTTTCCTATGGAGCGAAACGGGTCATTCTTGCGGACTTCAACGACGCGAATCTTGCCCGGGAGACCGCAAGGCTCAATACGGCTTACCCCGACCGGACACTCGGCGTCCTGTGCAACGTCACAAAAGAAGAGGACGTCCAAAGCATGATCCGGAAAGCGGCCGACTTCGGCGCCGGACGCATCGACTTTCTGTTCAACAACGCGGGAGCGGGTTTTGGAGGCTTTTTCGCCGAGTTGACGAACCAGGACTGGGAGAAAGCCTTCGCCCTAAACTTCTACGGGGCCCTGTACGGCATCCGCGCCGTTCTGCCGATCATGAAAGCGCAGGGCGGCGGACACATCGTCGACATCATTTCGGGCATCGCGTTCTACCCGATGGCCTACCAGACAATGTACGCCGCGACCAAGGCCGCGCTCAACGGGCTCACCCTGGCCTTGCGCTATGAGTTCTGGGACGACCACATCCGGTTTACCTCCGCCACGCCGGGAACGACGGCCACCGCGATCTGGTCGACGGGCGGCGTGGAAGCTCCGCCGACCGCGCAAACGCCCGCACACTCCGCGCAAACGATCCTGGCGGGCGTGGCGAAAAACGAGCGTCTGGTCCTGGGAGACGAAGGAGACGCCTCCGGCGCCAGGAGCTGCTTCAATCCCGACACCGCCCCATCCGCCGATGAGTACCTGCTCGACAATGCCCGCAAGCGCCGCAGCGGTCAATGGGTCGTGTAACCGGCTGAAAACAGAAAAAGGAGGACATCATGAAAAACGGCAGCTATTTCATTCCGCGGGATCAGATCTATCCGTTCATGAACCCCGGTGCGATGAATAACGAAGAGGGCCTTTACCTTTACTGGGAGACGGATCCCGCCGCCGCGCGGCGCGTGCTGCCACCGGTGCTCGAGCTTCCCGATCCCGCACACCCCATCTCCATGGTGTACGTCGTCAACATCCGCGAGCCCACCTTTGCCCCCTGGTACATGGAAGGCGGCATCTGCCTGCTGTGCCGCTACGGCGAAACCCCGGGCGTTTATTTCCTGAACCTCCAGCTCAGCGGACCGGGCGCGCAAATGGGCCTCGCCAGCGGGCGCGAACTTTCCGGCCTGCCCAAAAAGGTCTGCGAACGCATCGTCGTCGAACGCAACGGCGACTGGAGCCGCGTCCTCATCGAGAGCAAGGGGAGGAAAATCTTCTGTGCCGAGGCGGAAATCGGAACATACAACGATCCGCTCATGAAGACGATGTTTAAAGACGCGGGGCCGGGTTATCAGGACCGCAGCACCTGCCTGCTGTTCCAATACGAGTTCGGCAAGGCAGCCGACGGCCGCGTGGCGTTTCCCAAGGTGAAGCTCGTCGATTACGACAGCATCACGGATTACCAGTCGTGGGAGCCGGCCTGCATTCAGTCCCTGAAGATGGAGCCGTCTCTCGATGATCCCTGGGCGGAGATGGAGGTGGTAAAGCTTCTCGGCGCCGGCTACAGCGTGAATTCCAACCGGGTGGCGGGCATCACGCCCCTCGCCGAGTTCGAAGGCGCTGAGGCGGACGGCCTCATTTCATACCTGTTCACGGGCCGCTGGGACCGCTCCACCCTCGTCACGAAGCGGACGCAGCGCTACGGGCAATTTTAACCGGAAGACGTGAAGCCGTAAACTGCGATGATCTCCGCAGGATCTCCGTCGCGGGAAGAGATGCCTCCTGAGCCAGGCGGCAAAAACATTCCGCCACGGACCACCGGAAAGATTCTCTGCGCTCATCCCCGTTGCCGAAGCCTCAGCGATCGGCAACGGGGATGAGCAAAACCCAAAAGGTAATGTGTAAATTGATATTTTGCAAAACGGCATTTTTCAGATAATGACTTTTTACCCGGGTTCCTCCTTTCCTGTCCCTAAAATCTTCTGTTCCTAAAATCTTCTTGACGCACAAGACCGCGCTTATAATACTGCGTCCAGGAAAAAGAAAGTTCTTATCAATAATTCAAGGAGCTTTAAAGTACGGTAAGGCGGTTACCCTCTTTGAGACGGATTCAGCGGGAAATGTAGCGGACAGAATATTATTACAAACTATAGATGACAAACAGGTTTTCTCCCGTTCTTGACATCTGGCTCCTGCTAAATTATAAAAACGCCCGGCATCCTGCAATCAGGTGGGCAGGACACTCTGCTGATCCCGGTTCAGGCAAGAATTACAACACGATAAATATCTTGAGGCAGAAGGAGGTTTGCTGTGGGACGCAATTTCGGTAAATGGATTGGGATAGCGGTAATGACGGCGATGTTCTGCGTGGCGGGACTGGTCCTGTCCGGCGAAGCCCAGGCGGATCGTTTCATAAACAACGGCAACGGCACGGTTGCGGACACACAAACCGGCCTCATGTGGGCGGATAAGGACAACGGATCGAATATTAACTGGTATAGCGCCAAGAGCTATTGTGAAGGATATAGCGGAGGCGGAAAATCCGGCTGGCGGATGCCGACTATGGATGAGCTGCGGCAACTGTATAACAGCGGCGCCTATGGATCTGTAATACAGAGAAGCAAAACCGGACGTGTGTGTATTTGGTCATCGGAGACAAGCCGTTCCGATGCCTACTGCTTCGATTTCCTCGACGGCCTCTGGCTCCGATATCCCCAGTCCTACGACCCCAGCTTCCGCGCTTTGCCTGTGCGGTCGGGCCAATAGATCATTGGGGCATTTGGTTATTTTCTTTTGAGGATGCAGGGCGGAGCACTGCTCCGCTACAAGAGTGTGCCCTGTTTCACTTCATAATCATCAATATTCAGATTTTCAAAATTCATTGACCTGCAGGTGAAAAGCGTGCGGTGGAAGCTGATCCATTTCAGCAAAACAAAAGTATGCATCAAGCGGATGAGCCACAAATAAGACTCCGAACGTGTTCAGAAAATTATTGACAAACAAAATCTGATAAGCGAGGGATGATCCGCAACAGCAAACAAACGGAAGGAACAGGGCCATCTCATGTCTCGGGAAAAACATCAATCGGGTCTGAAAACGCTGAGCAGCGTGACCATTCCATCAAAATACAAAGGCCCGCCGGACATCGCCAACGGCGGATACGTTTGCAGCCTGTTCGCCGAATACATCGACGGCGCGATCGACGTGATGATCAAACGCCCCACGCCGCTGGACCGGGAACTGCACCTTTGCGCGGGCGACGACGGAACGCATTATCTGATGGACGGCGAGCAGATGATCATTTCGGCCATGCCGGGCATCATGGATCTATCGGTGCCGGACGCCCCCGGTTATGAAGAAGCCGTCACGGCTGCGCAGGCCTCCCTGGCCCTGAAACCGACGCCTTATACCCACGTCACCGGACACGGCATTCATCCCATCTGTTTTTGCTGCGGCGCGGATGTGCCGGAAGGCGAAGGTCTGAAGATTCACCCCGGCCGCGTTCCCGGCACCAACATGGTTGCCGCTCCCTGGACGCCGACGCTGGAGCATGGCGACGAGCAGGGCTATGTCCGGCCGGAATTTCTCTGGACGGCCCTGGACTGCCCGGGCGCCTATGCTCTCTGGGAACTGACGGATACAAAGCCCGGCTTTTTAGGACGGTTGATCGGCCGGATCGAAAAGCCCCTGCGCTGCGGCGAGCCGTGCGTCGTCGCCGCCTGGCCCACGGGGAGCGACGGAAGGAAACTGTACACCGGAACGGCCCTCTTCGACGCCAAAGGACAAATCGTCGGCCGGTCGCTCGCGACCTGGTTTCTCATGCCGCCGGAAATGCTCCGGCTCCTGGCGTAAAACGAAATGGTCTGAACAAACGATACACAACGTCGTCTTCAATAATCGCGAAGATATCGATGCAGCGGGCGGGTGAAAATGCCTTTGCCGACCGGCTATCATAACCGCATGGGCCCAACACACCCTCAGCCGCCGGTCCGTTTGGGCAAAACAGCTTCCCGCACAGTCGGGCATTGAGATCCGCCACTGCCCGCAGCCTGCAAATCTGAGATATTCCCGGAGACTTTCCCGCGTGGCACAGGAATGCTGTGGTATTTGCCGTGGATTTGCTGTATTGAATTAACGTATAAAGAAATTTATTTGAGATGTTTTAAGATGATGCACCGCAAAAGCAAGACACCCCCCCGGCCGATTCGCATTCAGGACAACACTTTCCGCGACGGTCATCAGTCGATTTACGCGACGCGGATGAAAACAGAGGATATGATTCCCATTGCCGAAGAAATGGATCAGTGCGGCTTCTGGGCCATGGAGGTTTGGGGAGGCGCAACCTTCGACGCGATGCACCGCTTTCTCGCCGAAGATCCGTGGATGAGGCCCCGGATTCTGAAGCGCTACGTCAGGAAAACCCCCTTTACCATGCTGCTGCGCGGACAGAACCTGGTCGGCTACCGCCACTACGCGGACGATGTCGTCAAGGCTTTCGTGGACAAGTCCTGCGAAATCGGGATCGACATCTTCCGCTGCTTTGACGCGCTCAACGATTTTCGCAACATCGAAACCTGCGTGGAGCGGATCAAGCAAAACGGCAAGCATGTGGAAGGAACCGTCTGTTACTCGCTCACCCGGAGCCGCCTGGGCGGTGAAATCTACACCATCGATTATTATGTCCGCAAAGCGCGGGAACTCGAACAGATGGGGTCGGACACGATCTGCATCAAGGATATGGCCGGCCTGCTTTCACCCTATGACGCCTTCGAACTTTTCACCGCCTTGAAAAAAGCCGTCCGCGTCCCCCTGCATCTGCATACGCATTACACCAGCGGCATGGGCAGCATGACGTACCTCAAAGCCGTGGAAGCCGGCGTGGATATCATCGATACCTGCCTGGCGCCGTATGCGCTCCGGACCTCCATGCCCGCCATCGAGCCCATCGTGGCGGCGCTCCAGGGGACACAGAGGGATGCGGGCATCGACCTCCAAAAACTGCTGGCGCTCAGCGAACACCTGGAGAAAATCGCGCCCAAATACAAACATCTCCTCGCGGACCAGCGGCTTTCCATCATCGACAACGGCGTACTCGCGCATCAGATTCCGGGCGGCATGATTTCCAATCTGGCAAGCCAGCTTAAGGAGATGAAAGCGCTGGACCGGTTGGAAGAGATTTATAAAGAAGTGGTGCAGACGCGCAAAGACATGGGCTATCCGCCCCTGGTGACGCCGTCTTCGCAGATCATCGCTTCCCAGGCGGCGCTCAATGTTCTTTTCGGCCGGTATGTCCGGATCTCCAATCAACTCAAAGACCTCGTCCTGGGCCTGTACGGCAGGACGCCGGCGCCCATCGACAAAGCGCTGGTCCGGAAAATACTGAAAAATTACAAACGGGGCCAGACCCCCATCACCGGACGGCCGGCCGATCACCTCCCGCCGGAAATCGAAGACGCGAAAAAGGCGATCGGCGATCTGGCAAGGACGGATGAAGACCTGCTGGGGTGGATTTTATTTCCGCAGACCATGGAAAAATATCTGAAGGCAAAATACGGGATTGACGATCCGGAAAGCGCACCGACCAATGGCTGAGAGAAAATCCAAGAAGGACAAAATGAAAATGAATGACGGCTGCCACGATCATTTGCTGCGAGGCGTCGAAATCCTCCACGATCCCAGTCTCAATAAGGGGACCGCGTTTACGGCGGCCGAGCGCGACGCGCTGGGCCTGCACGGACTGCTGCCGCCGCGCATTTCGACCCAGGAGCAGCAGATTCAGCACGTCATGTACAACGTGCGCCGCAAACCCAACAATCTGGAAAAGTATCTCTACCTGATCGGATTGCAGGACCGCAACGAGCGGCTGTATTACAAAACGCTGGTGGAAAATCTCGAAGAGCTGAGCCCGATTATCTACACGCCGACCGTGGGACTGGCCTGCCAGGAATACAGCCACCTTTACCGCCGTCCGCGCGGATTGTTCATTACGCGCTACGACCGGGGCCATATCCGGGAGGTGCTGCAAAACTGGCCCTGCAAGAACGTCCGGGTGATCGTGGTGACCGACGGCGAGCGAATCTTGGGCCTGGGCGACCTGGGCGCCAACGGCATGGGCATCCCGGTGGGAAAGCTGTCTTTATACACCGCCTGCGCGGGCATCGACCCGGCGGCCTGTCTGCCCATCATGATCGACGTCGGGACCAACAACAGCGAATTGTGGAGCGATCCCCAGTATATCGGCCTTCCGGAACCCCGTCTCGAAGGCGACGACTACGACTCGCTTCTGGACGAATTCATGGAAGCGGCAAGCGCCGTGTTTCCCAATGTCATGATTCAGCTCGAAGACTTCGGCAATAAAAACGCCTTCCGGCTGCTGGCGCGTTACCGCGACCGGTACTGCATGTTCGACGACGACATTCAGGGGACCGCCGGCGTTACGCTGGGCGGGCTCTATTCCGCGCTCAGGATGATTCAAGGCAAAATCACCGGGCAGCGGATTGTCTTTCTGGGCGCAGGCGAGGCGGCGCTGGGAATCGGAAGTCTTGTGGCCCGGGCGATGATGGCTCAGGGGCTCACTGAAGAAGAAGCCATCGGCCGCTGCTGGTTTGTCGATTCCAGGGGTCTGGTGGTCGCCTGCCGGACGGATCTGGAGGAACACAAGCGCCGTTTTGCGCATGACTTCCCCTTCCACCGGGATCTGCCGGAGGTCGTGGAAGCAATCCGGCCTACGGCCATCATCGGCGCGTCCGGCCAGCCCGCGACGTTTACGCCGGAGATTCTCGCGGCGATGGCGCGGTTAAACGACCGCCCGATTGTCTTTGCCCTTTCCAATCCGACCTCGCAGGCCGAATGTACGGCCGAGGACGCTTACCGCCATACGAAGGGGCGCGCCGTCTTCGCGAGCGGCAGTCCGTTTCCGAAAGTCGAACTCGACGGCCGGACGTTTATCCCCGGACAGGCCAACAATGTTTACATCTTCCCCGGCGTCGGTTTGGGAGTCATGGCGGCGCAGGCCGCGCGCGTCACGAATGAAATGTTTTCCGCCGCCGCCGAATCTCTGGACGAGCAGGTCTCGAAAGAAGATTTCGAAAAAGGGCGGATTTTCCCCTCGCTTGGCCGCATCCGCGACGTCTCGGCCGCCATTGCGCTGGCCGTGGCCAAAGTAGCCTTCGCCCGGAAACTGACAAAAATGAAGGAACCGGTCAATCTTCCGGGCTACATCAAGGCCCGGATGTACGACCCGGCATATCCGCTATGGTGAATGGTGGATGGTGGATGGTGAATGGTGAATGGTGAATGGTGGATGGTGGATGGATGACCCTTGTTTGTGGCAAAACCGTTACTGATTCTTTACCGCTTTTATTCCCGCTGGCACGCTGTCATTGGCGGACCTGAAGGTCCGCCCTGCATTTATTCAACAGCATTGCATGCCAATCCTGCTTTTTCAGCGGAGGAGGGTTCTTTCCTTGCCGCGAGCGAAAATGGTTCTGGGTCTGTCTGCAATTTATCTTGCCGGGTCACACTTCCTGCTCTGCCCAAATCTGATTTTTGCCTGCGACATCTTTCCTTCCGTTAATGATGCCGATCCTGTTTATTACCCATCCATCCTTGCTCAAAATATGTCTCATGGCGCATCATTATTGTCTCACCGAGACTATAATGAATCATTTTTTGATGCAATAATTCAGAAGGCTGTAAAATGCCGCATTAAATTAATGACATATCAAAGCGCCTCTTCCTGGCACGATGAATGCTTCTACTACGGCCGACATGGCTTTCCAACTGATGAAAATGATTCTTTTCAATAATCGGTTCGCAAGCAACGACAGATAATTCTAACTTTGTTGATTTTTATTGATGACCGCTGAGGCCAACCGCCCAATGCTTCTCCAGCCGGGCAGCAGCGATGTTTGCTGCCGGCAGATTGATCGTTGAATCTGAATTATGACATCGCACCGGGATTCGCCGGATGGCGTTCTGCAAAACCTGGAGAAGCAGGAGGCCTCGCCGTAACGGATGATCTCTGTGCTGGAGTTAATAAACAGGCATAGTAAGGAGGATGTATGGATTTAAGAGATGCGTATTTTGTAGATGGCGTGCGGACATGGTTTGGCAGGGCCAAACAGGATGGTCACTACTGGACAACCAGAGCGGATGACCTGGTGAACAAGGTAATGAAGGAGCTCTTCAGAAGAAACCCGACCGTTCCCTGGGATGAAGTGGACGACAATATCTGGGGTGCAACGACGCAGGTCGGCGATCAGGGCACCACGATGGGCAGGGTCACGGTTCTGACATCGGGGCTTTCGGAAAAGGTTCCCGGATTTTCCGTGGACCGGATGTGCGCGGGCGGCATGACCTGCCAGGCCATCGGAACATCATTTATCAAAACGGGCTGCGCCGACATCATCATCGCCGGCGGCGTGGAGCACATGGCTCACCATCCCATGGGAGCGGGCGCCGATCCGAATCCGCGGGTAGTCACCGAGAAAATGGTGGATCCAAAATATTTTAACATGGGCGTCACGGCAGAAAAGCTGCACGACTGGCTGCCGGAGAACGGCGAGCAGCCGGTAACCAAGGACGAGGCGGATGAATACGCCTACCACTGCGTTGAGAAATATTTCAAGGCTCTGGACGCGGGATACTACAACAAGCACTGCGTCGACATGACGGTATTTACACCCAACGGCTGGAGAGTGGCTAACTTTGACGAGCAACCCCGGCGCGACACGACACTGGAAAGCATTAAAAACTTACGGAAATTCCCTTTCAAGGCGGAAGGCCGCGTGACGCCGGCCAACGCCTCGGGTTTGAATGACGGCGCGTGCGTTTCGCTTCTGATGTCGGGTAAAAAATGCAAAGAGCTGGGCATCAAACCCAAGATGAAATTTGTGGGCGCTGCCTTCATCGGCGTGGATCCGTCCATCATGGGCTGGGGGCCCGTTCCGTGCACGGAAAAGGTTCTTAAAAATTTCAATATGAAGTTCAGCGACCTCGACATTATCGAACTCAACGAGGCTTTTGCCGTGCAGGCCGTGGGTTTCATGAAACACTTCGGGATGAAAACGCCGGTTGATCCCAGACTCAATCCTTACGGCGGCGCGATTGCCATGGGGCACCCGCTGGCCAGCTCCGGCGTACGCCTGAGTATGCAGCTTGCGCAGGACTTTGAGTTGAATCCCAAGGCCAGATTCGGCCTCACCACCATGTGCGTGGGCCTGGGCATGGGCGGTTCGATGATTTGGGAAAACGCAGCAGGAAAAACACTCTAGGAGGCTCAAACAATGGCTAAATACATAACGGAATGCAAATTAAACTTCTTTCAATCAAAGAAGGCGGGCAAGATAGCGGTTGTCACCATGGACAACGGGCAGTTTCCCAATATCCCGAATACCTGGGGCGTTGAAGCCCTCGAATCCCTGAACAAGGTGCTCGATATTGTCGAAAAAGATAAGGACGTCAAGGGATGGTTTCTGACCGGCAAGCCTTTCATTTTCAATGTCGGCGCGGATATCATGAGCGCGGACCCGAATGCGAAAAGAGAAGACGCCCTCACCATCGGCGCGATGGGGCACGCGGCCTTCAAGCGGATTCTGAATCTTCCGTATCCGACGCTGGCGGCTTACAACGGCGCGACCATGGGCGGCGGCGTCGAAGTCGGGCTTTATCACAAATACCGAACCATCTCCAAAAGCCCGGGCGGCTGCGATCACTATGCGCTGCCCGAATGCTTTCTGGGCCTGGTGCCGGGCTGGGGCGGAACACAGCTTGTCACCAAATTGTGCGGCCCGGAGATCGCCATCGAACTCGTCATTTCGAATCCGCTCAATATGAATAAAATGATCAATTCCATAAAGGCCCTGGAAATGGGACTGGCGGACAGGATGTTCGCACCGGCGGAATTCGTGGATGAATCCCTGGCGCTCCTCGAGCGCATCATTGCCGGCGAAGAAAAGATCGAGCGCAAAGCGGTCGATCCGAAGATGAGCGACGAGCTTTACCAAAAGACCAAAGCAATGATTGTCGGCAGGGTTCATTCCGGCGCATTGGCCCCCTATCGCGCGCTGGAACTCATCAAGGGAGCAGGCGTTTGGTCGCTCGATGAAGGGTTCCAGAAGGAAAACGAAGCGCTGGCCGACATGATCACCTCCGATCAGTTCAAATGCGGCCTTTACTCGTTCGACCTCACCCAGCGCCGGGCCAAGAAACTTCCGGGCCGGCCGCCTAAAGAAGTCAAGGGAAACAAGATTGCCAAAATCGGTGTGATCGGCGCGGGACTTATGGCCTCCCAGATGGCGCTTTTGTTTGCACAGCGCTACCAGTGCCCGGTCGTCATGAAAGACATTAAACAGGAATTCGTGGACAAGGGCCTGGCTTACTGCAAGGATCAGCTGGCCAAGAGCGCGAAGAAAGGCAAACTGTCCGCGGCCGACGCCAGATGGATCGGCGAAGATCTGATCAGCGGCACAATTACCTATGAACCGTTTGGGGATTGCGACTTCGTGATCGAAGCCGTTTTCGAAGAAATAGGCATCAAGCAGAAGGTCTTCGGCGAACTGGAAGCCGCCTGCAAGCCCGAGTGCATGTTCCTGACCAACACCTCGTCGCTCGATGTCGCCGAGATGGGCAAATTCCTGAAAGATCCGTCCCGCGTGGTCGGATTCCACTTCTTTAATCCCATCGCCATGATGCCGCTGGTTGAGATCATTAAAACGGACAAGACCAGCGATGTCGTCCTGGCCACGGCTTTCGACATTGCCAAAAAGATCAGGAAGACGCCGGTCCTGGTGGCAAACGCGCCCGGCTTCCTCGTGAACCGCGTTCTGACGGCCATGTCGGACGGCATCTTCCGCGTGCTCGACGAAGGTGCCGATTTCCTGCAGACGGACATGGCCATTCACGAGATGGGCTTCCCCATGTCGCCTTTCACCCTGACCGCTCTGGTGGGCCCCGCTATCTCCCTGCACGTGCTCGAAACCCTGAACAAAGCGTGGCCGGACCGGTTCAAGGTGAATGAGGGCCTCAAGAACCTGGTGGCCAAAGGGAAAAAGGCCATCCTGATTCTCACCGACAAGGGCATAGCCGTCGATCCGGAAATTTTGGCCGGCTGGCCGCAGGGCAACAAGAAGTTCACCGACGACGAGATCCGGCAGAGAGTGCTGGAACGGATCGCCGTGGAAGTCGACATCATCCTCAAAGAAGGCGTCGTAGCGAGCCCGAAAGATGTGGATACGGGGGTCATCATGGGCGCCGGCTGGCCGTTGTTCATGGGCGGGATCACGCCTTATCTGGATCAGAAAGGCATTTCGAAAAAGGTAACGGGGAGCGACTTCCACCCGAACGGTTTTCTGGCAATAGAAAAATAGCGTGTTGAGTGAGCGAAATTTGCTCGATCAACAGAGACACCACAATATAGCAGGGAACGGCTTGCGACCTCGCGCCACCTTCAGTGTGGTCAGGTTATCGCGACCACCCTTGCGGGCGGCAAGACCGTTCCCTGCATCTCATCAACAATGGAAGGAGGAGGTTTCTATGGCAAGTTTGTGGATTGATGAAAGAGATATCAAATTTCAGTTGTATGAGGTTTTCAATATCGGAGAAACGATTCTGGGCAAGGGACGTTACACCGATCATGACGTCGACATGTGCAACATGGTGCTCGATCAGGCGCAGAAGTTCGCCGAGACCGACATCGCTCCCACCTATCCGGATGAAGTTCATCGCAAACCGGTCGAAGCGGTCTTCAAGGAAGGCAAAGTGCTCGCGCCGGAAGCCTATCATCGCATCTGGAAGGTTTATAACGAAGGCGGCTGGATGTCCGTATCCGATTCGGCCGAAGTCGGCGGGCAGGTCTTTCCGCAGATCATCGGGGCGTCCTGCTACCACATGTTCCTGGCCGCCAACCAGGCCTTTTTGATGTACGCGGGACTGACGCACGGCGCGGCGCGGCTTGTGGAAGACTTCTTCCAGCACCCCCTGCGCGAAGTCATCCTCGAAAAGATGTACACGGGCGTGTGGGGCGGCACAATGTGCCTCACCGAACCCAGCGCCGGTTCCGACGTGGGCGCGCTCAAGACGACCGCCAAAAGGAATGCGGACGGCACGTACTCCATTACCGGCACCAAGTGCTTCATCTCCGCCGGCGACCATGACCTGACGGAAAACATCATTCATCCGGTGCTCGCCCGCATTGAAGGCGATCCTGCCGGCACGAAGGGGATTTCCATTTTTGTCGTTCCCAAGATCCGCATCAACGAGAAGGGCGAACTGGGCGAGCCCAACGACGTCAACTGCGGCGGCATCGAAAGCAAGATGGGCATTCACGGCAACGCCACCTGTACGCTGAACTTCGGCGAGAACGGCAAATGCATCGGCTACCTCATGGGCGAAGAGCGCGCCGGCATGAAGATCATGTTCCAGATGATGAACGAAGAACGCCAGGGCGTCGGCATGATGGGCGTTTCGCTCGCGATGGCGGCGTACCTGCACGCGCTCGACTACGCCAAACAGCGCCTCCAGGGCCAGAACATCATCTCCGTGGCCATGAAGGACGAAAAGGCGCCTCAGGTGCCGATCATCCAGCATCCGGACGTCCGCCGCATGCTGCTGAGGCAGAAGTCCGTCACGGAAGGCATCCGGGCGCTGACGTTCCTTTGCTACTATGCGATGGACAAGGAAATGATTGCTCATAACGAGAACAACGAGCAGGACAAAGAATACTGGCACGGCATGATCGAAATGCTGACCCCGATGGTCAAATCCTACTGCACCGAGATGGGCATGGACGTCTGCCAGCTGGCCGTGCAGACCTACGGCGGATACGGCTTCTGCCGTGAATATCCGGTCGAGCAGATGATGCGCGACCAGAAGATCAACCTGATTTATGAAGGCACCAACGGTATTCAGGCGATGGATCTTCTGGGACGTAAACTCGGAATGAAGAAGGGATTGTATTTCATGAATCTTCTGGGGCTGACCCAGGCGGCAATTGCCGAGGCCAAGAAATCCGACGCGCTTGCAGCCGAAGCCGCCGTTGTGGAAGGCGCGCTCAACGCCTGCGCGGGAGCCGCCATGGAATTCGCCAAGATGATGAAAACCACGCCATACGTTCCGCTCATCGGCGCCGCGGATTACCTCAACTGCCTGTCCGACGCGCTCGTGGGCTGGCTGCATATCTGGATGGCCAACGCCGCCGCCAAGGGCCTGGCCAATGCCGCAAACGACAGGGAAAAAGCGTTCTACAACGGTAAAATCCAGGGAGCGAAATTCTTCATCAACCGCATCACCGCGCTGGTACCGGCCAAACTGGAGACCCTCAAGAAGGACGAGCAGAGCGCCATGAACATCGCCGAAGAAGCCTTTGCCGTCTAAGCGACATTTAAAATTTACCCAAGGAAGGAGGAACCGCACGGTTCCTCCTTCCTTCCCCGAATTACAGAGCGACCCACCGTTCGTCCGCAAGGGTAAGAATAAAGATTTTTATCCTGTTTCCTCCCCCTCCCATTTCCTTTCTTCTCTCTTTTCATTTCTGATACTGCTCCGGTTTATCGGCAATCCGACGCGCGATATTGCGAACCGGACCACGCGTGAATGGAGTCGCAATCAGAGCTGAACAGGCAGGAAAAATCTTTGATCCGCATCCACCGCCGGAGCTGCGCAGGCAACTCATGAAGACTTTCAGGAAACGGACAGGAATAGCCGGGATGGCGCTCGTCTTAACGGTTTCATTCTTCATTTTTCTCTGCGGGGAGGGCACGGCTTTCAACTTTCCGGCAGCCGGCCGGCGCCGCGGCGATGCATCCATTGCCCGGGAAAATTCAAAAGCGGCTATCTCCAAAGCGCCGGAATTCGACAATCCCTATATCGAACTGGACATCATCGACTTTGCCGACGCCGATGGACACCGGATCGACCCGGTTTCGCACGACTGTCTGATGAAACGCGCCACGGAACTTCCCGGCGCTTTCAGCGAAAAATACGACAGCTATTCCAAGATTCCGCTAAACGCCGCCAATCCCAATCTGCCGCCGGGCATACCGGGCCGGACACGGCCTGGCCCTGTGGCGGATTGCTAATCGCCGAACGGTTTTCCGGCCAAGCCGTGCTTTTTCAATTTTCGAAAAAGCGTCGCCCTGGAGATATTGAGTTTGCGGGCAATCTGGACTTTGCTGAATTTCAAATCCAGCATCCGGCCGATGAGATTCTTTTCCGTTTCATCGGGCGCCACCAGATCAAAGGAAGTGGATTTTGACCGGTCGATGCCGGCAATATCCGGCGGGACCAAATCAACCGTCAGGCGGTCCGAAACAGCGTAATTCACCATGCGTTCCACGACATTCTGCAGCTCCCGCACGTTTCCCGGCCAGGAATAACGCAGAAACATCTCCATCACCGTATCATCCACGCCGGTGATGGTCTTGCCCAGGGCGGATGCGCATTTCTTAACAAACGCGTCCGCCAGCAGGGGAATGTCGTCTTTCCTCTCGCGCAGCGCCGGCAAATGGATGTTGAAAACATTCAGACGGTAATAGAGGTCCTTGCGGAAACTTCCCCGCGCCACTTCCTCGATCAGGCTTTTGTTTGTTGCGCAGACAATCCGCACATCGACCGTCCGGATCTGGTTGGAGCCGATGCGCAGCACGCACTTGTCTTCAATCACGCGCAACAGCACCGCCTGAATTTCCAGGGGAATCTCGGCGATTTCGTCCAGAAGAATCGTGCCTCCGTCGGCCATTTCAAATTTTCCCTGGCTGCCGCCGCGACGCGACCCCGTGAACGCGCCTTCGCCGTAGCCGAACAGTTCGCTCGCCATCAGATCGCGGGGAATCGCCGCGCAGTTGATGGCCACATACGGGCCGTCCCGGCGCGGGCTGGCGTTGTGAATGGCTTGCGCCAGAATGTCTTTGCCCGTGCCGCTTTCACCCAGCAAAAGCACGTTGGACACGCTTTTCGAAATCACATGGGCTTCGTCGATAACCCGCCTAAACCGCTCGTTCCGGCCGTGGATATCGGAAAACTTCAGGTTGGCCTTGGCGCCCGCAAATTTATTCACCAGGGATTTGATTCTCTGGATTTCCGAAAAAATAAGAATCTTTCCGATGGCCGCTCCGCCGGACGAACAAATGCTGTTGCAGGTCAGCGTAAAGTCGCCGGGTCCTCTGGAGAAATAAAGGCGAACCTCTCTGTCGCTTTGCGGATCCCGACGGTTGATCAAATTCCAGAAACGCCGGTTGGCTTCTTCGGGAAAGACGGTTTCCAGAGGCTCGCCCGTGACGGCGCTGTTTTCCAGTCCGAAGAGCTTTTGCGCGCGCTCGTTGACGGCGGTGATTTTCCCTTCGGTATTGACGGCGATCAGCGCTTCGGGAATGGAGGCAATAATCGCTTTTTGCAGGCTGTAGGCAACGTCCGTTTCGGAAAAGGCGCTCTGCAGGCGGTCCAGCGCTTTGCGGAGTCTCAGCTCGTTTTCAATGGCGTGTACGGCGGCGATGGCCATGCCCAGCGTGTGCGGGTGCGCGCCGAATAAAAGAGAGATAATGCTGATGCCGCCGATGACCTCGCCTTCCGGATCGATAATCGGCGCGCTCGACGCGGCCAGAAAATGGAAGATCTGCTTGTAATGCTGGGCGCCGATGATCTGCAGCGGCTTTTTCTGCTTCAGCAGAGTCCCGATGGTGTTGGTGCCGCAGCATTCCTCCGTCCAGAGCGCGCCGGGGCGCCAGTTGTACTGGCGGTGGAGTTCCACGTACTTTTCATCCTGCATGACTTTCAGAATGTAGCCGTTTTTGTCGGAGAGCGACACGGTGAAACTGCTGGTCGTCATGGATTTGTAGAGCCTGTCCAGGAAAGGCTGACTGATATCGATGAGCAGCCGGTTGTTTTGAAACAGCTCCTCAAGGGCCCCGCCCGTCAGGATCTCATTGTTCAGTGCTCCGCAGGGATTGATTCCGTATTCCCGGCTGCGCTGCCAGCTTTTAAAAATCAGCGGCGGAACAACGGACGTGTCGATCTTTTCCGCGCCGCTGACAAACGCATTCCACTCGCCAAGCGTGAGCTCCTTGAATGCCAGCCACGCCCGCAGGACCTCCTGGGGAGTAACGCCCTTTTCCAGATCGACTTCGCCGTTGAAAATTTTGTAAAAGTCCAGCGGGGAATCGCTTCCCTGATGGCCCGGACGCGCGTCGTCTGCTTTGGACTTTTCTTTGGTGATGGTGTCGGTATTCAGATTCTCCATATCTGACCTTCCTTATTTGTTTCCCGGCCGCGCCGCAGTATCAAATAAGTATCATTATGGCAGTTCTGAGGTGAGCCGAGTGAAACATATTTGAGACCATTTATCCATCAAAAAAAACGGCCGCGGCCGCAATTCTTCGTATTTAGGTAACCAATACAAATAGTTGTATTTATACACCTGGCATTGGCATGCGTCCTGCTTACATAATGCAAATTCACATTTTATAATCAACGGATTCTTTGTTCCGGTGACGCTTATTTTTACAACTGCCTGCCCGGCAGGAAGCACGCATTCACGAGGGGGGATGGTTCCAGAAAGCTTTTTTAAGCTTGTGCATTGTTACAACGGATGGGCCCAGGAAAGCAACAACTAAAATGCGTGCAAGTGCGGTGTTGGCCGCCGCCCGCCTCTATGGCGGGCGGCAGGCGGTAGAAAGCAACTTTTACAGAACTATTAAAAAAAGGGGAGGGGTTCTTTATGAAAGTTTGGAAAGTATTGTTGGCTTCAATCTTTACGCTGCTGTTAACCGTCAGTCTGGCACATGCGGTGCAGATCGGTCCTGCGCCGACATCCACTCTGCTCAACGGCGACGGGCCTTTTGCCGTATCGTCGAGCAGCGTCTCCAGTTGGGTGACGGGCTTCGGCGGGGGGACGATCTACTATCCGACCACGTCCGGGCAGTATGCGGCCGTTGCGGTGTGCCCGGGCTTTACCGGAACAAGCTCTTCGATTTCCTGGTTTGCCCGAAGGCTCGCCACACACGGATTTGTGACGATTGCCATGAACACGAACACCATCTATGATTATCCGTCGAGCCGCGCCACGCAGCTCGCCGCGGCGCTGCGCTACCTGCTCAACTCTTCGAGCAGCACCATCCGCGCCCGCATCCGCACCGCCGACCGCGCCGTGGCGGGGCATTCGATGGGCGGCGGCGGCACGCTCATCGCGTCTGCGAATGATTCGACGCTGCGCGCCGGCATTCCGCTCACGCCGTGGAACACCTACACCAGTTTCTCCTCGGTGCGCGTGCCCCAGATGATTTTCGGCGCCGACGGAGATACCATTGCGCCTTATGCGTCGCATGCGCGCCCCTTCTACAACAGCCTCAGCTATCCGGAAAAAGCGTACGCCCTGCTCAACGGCGCAACGCACTTTACGCCGAACAGCACGGATCAGCGCATCGGCCGCTACGGCGTGGCTTTCGCCAAGCGTTTCGTTGACGGCGACACCCGCTACACCCCGTTCCTGTGCGGCGCCGAGCACACGGCTTACGCAACCAGCTTGCGGTTCGACACATATCTGAGCACCTGTCCGTATTAAAAGGCGGAAAACGGGAAACACGAAACGCGCCGGATCGCCCCGATCCGGCGCGTTCTTGCTGCAAACATTCAACCATCAGGACGATTGACAAAGGAGAAATAGTCTTCCCATGCTCATCGAAAAAGCAAGCTTCATTCAGAAAAAATGGTTATGGCTTATTTTGGTCCTGCTCATTGCCGCAAGCGCGGCAGGCTATTTTGCGCGCGATGAAGAACCCCCGACCCTGGCGCAATACAGAATCGTCGCCAGGCATGTTCTTTCCACGCACAAAAATATTCCTCCGGCGGAAAACAGGATCGCCGCATGCAGCTCCGCCGACTGCAAGGATGTTGCGGCCGTCTTGCAACCGGAGGCCAAAGAAAAAGCGGATGAAAAAGAAGAAATCTATACTCTGTTTCAGGCCGATGCAGACGGCAATCTTGTGCTCAATGAAAAAACACGCCTCAATATCGAAAAATTATACGCGCTCAACACGCCGGAGGAACTGGCGGAAAAAATGCAGAAGCTGTCAAAGGCGCTTCCCGAGCCGGCGCATCGGCAGGTTGTCAATCTGGTGAATTACTTTGATACTTATACGCGAAATATAAAATTGAGCTATCCGCCGGATGAGCAGCCGGCAACAGTCGAAGCGGTTCTCGATCGGTTCAGGGGGATGCATGATTTGCGCCTGTCGCATTTCGGCGCCGACGTGGCATCCGCTTTTTACGCCGAAGAAGAAAAGCAGTCTCTCCAACTGCTGTATCTGATGGCGATAGAAAAGGACGAGGGATTATCGCTGGATCAGAAGGTCGAACGGGCGCAGCAGCTTCTGCAAAATAATCCGGAACTGGCCGCCGCCTACGACCCCGACCGCAAATAAAGAAAAAAGAGGGAACGGTCGTGACCGTTCCCTACACCTTTTTGTTACCCGCCTGCGGGGGCAACGCTGCTCCACCCTTCCATGAAGAGAGAAAGAATCCGAGGACCGTCGCTAAACGCTTGTTTCATCGTATGATTTCGCTTTTCCTGCACATTTTCTTGACATAAAAAATTTTTCGAGGGTATGAATGCCTGCGCCTGACCAATGCGGCAGGATCGTCGCCTAATCGGTCAAATATTGAAGCAGGATGAGGAAAAGAGCATGCCTTTTGAAAAAGAACTGGAACATCTGGAGAAACTGAAAGAGAAAGCCCGGCAGATGGGCGGACCCGCCAAAATCAAGATTCAGCGCGACAAGAAAAAACTGGCAGCGCGCGAAAGGATTCCGCGCCTCCTCGACCCCGGCACCTTCCTGGAAGTCGGAATGCTCAACTGCTCGGACGTTCCGGGTATGGAAGAAAAAACGCCCGCGGACGGCAAGGTGGGCGGATACGGAAAAATTCACGGACGGCCCGTGGCCGTCATCGCCAACGACTTTACAGTGCTCGCGGCCACCAGCAGCCGCGTCGCCGCGCGCAAGGAAGTCGATATCAAGAGCGAGGCGGTGCGCCGGGGCTTTCCGCTCATTTATCTGGGAGAAGCGGGCGGCGCGCGGATGCCGGACATCATGGGCGCCAGAGGCCTGGCCTCTTACGGCGGCGGCGGCTACGACACGTTCGTGGAGGCGATGAGCCGCGTGCGCCGCTCTCCGCTCGTCACCGCCATCATGGGGGAATGCTACGGCATGCCGACGTGGATGGCCTGCCTGTCGGATTTCGTCGTTCAGGTAAAAGGCAGCGCCATGGGCGTCTCCGGCCCCCGGGTGCTGGAGCTGGCGATCGGCGAAAAGATCACGGATGAAGAACTCGGCGGCTGGAAGGTCCACGCTGAAATCACCGGCAACATCGACCGCGTGGCTGAAAACGACGAAGCGTGCATGGACATCATCCGCGAATACCTGTCCTACATGCCCTCGCACTGCGATGAAAAGCCGCCCGTGCTTCCCGTCCCCGAGGGGTCCGGCGCTGCCATGGACAAGATTCTCAGCATTCTGCCCGAAAAAAGGAACCGCGCCTACGACATGAACAAAATTTTAAAGACGATTGCCGACGGCGGCCTTCTGTTTCCCATAAAGCCCGATTTCGCCAAGAGCGTGATCACGACGCTCGGACGCATTGACGGCCGGGTGGTGGGCTTTGTCGCCAATCAGCCTTCTTTCGGCGCGGGCGCGATCGACACCAACGGCATCGACAAGATCACCAGTTTCCTGGTGTTGTGCGATTCCTTCAACATCCCCCTGCTCTTTTTCGAAGATACGCCGGGATTCCTGGTCGGTCGGGAAGCGGAGCGCAACCGCGTGGGCGCGAAGGTGATGAATTTCATGAACGCCCTGGGGCAGATCACCGTTCCCAAAATCACGGTGATTGTCCGCAAAGCATACGGCATGGCGTTTCACACAATGGCGGGCCCCGGATGCCGGACTGATTTCATCGTCGCCTGGCCCACGGCGGAAGTGAGCTTCGTCGCGCCGGAAATCGCGGCCAACATCGTATTTGCCGGAAAGATGGCCGGTTCGCCGGAGCTCCAGACCCAGAAGGACACGTACATTTCGGAGATGGTTCGCGACAGCGCCCCCTACTCGGCGGCCGGCGCGCATTTTTTCCAGGACGTCATCGATCCGCGCGACACGCGCGATTTCATCATCCGGGCGCTGGATATCTGTGAAGACCGGCGCACGGGAGGCATCGGACGGCATCTGCTGGCAAACTGGCCGACCAAGTTCTAACGGGCGCGAAGAGCGGCGGCTTTCAGGGGGCGAGGGCTTCCACCAGACCGTCCATACGGTCGCCGGTCTGCGTCAGGCGCGTTTTTACGAATCCCGCTTCCTCAAGCCAGGAGCGAATTTCATCAAACGTGTAGGTCGACCCTCCCTGCGTGTTCATCAGCATGTTCACCGCAAAGAGTGCCCCGTCTTTCGGCGTGACGCGATCCGGCGCCATAACGTGATCGCGGATGATGATCCGTCCTTCGGAAACCAATGCGCTGCGCACTTTCCGGAAGAGCGCAATATTTTCCGCGGGACTGTTCTGGTGGATGATGGCGGAAACGAGCGCCAGATCGTGTCCGCCGGGAAGCTCGTCCGTGTAAAAATCTCCCTCCACCAGGCGGACCCGGCGCGCGAGCCCCGCTGCGGCCAGGCGCTCGCGCGCCAGGGGTATCACCTCGGGCCGGTCAAACAGCGTCGCCCTCATAAAAGGCGCGGTTGAAAGAAAGGCGATCGTGTACGTGCCGGACGCGCCGCCCACATCGATCAGGTTCCGGGCGTTTCCGATCTCCACGGCCCTGACGATTTGCTGCGCCATCGACAGGCCCACCACATGCATGGCCCCGACAAAAGCGCGAACTTCATCGGCAGAACGAATCTCGGCGGGAGGGATCGCAAACGGCTCGCTGCCGGTTACCTTCGAAGTGAGACCGGACCAGCTTTTCCAGAGGGAATTCGCATGAAGGACCATCGGCAGCACCGAGTGTTGACTTTTGTCATCGAGATACACCGCAGCATCGGGCGCCGGGCGATAAGCGCCGTCTGGCGCTTTTACAAGCAGACCCATGGCCGCGAGGGCGTCAAGAAGAATCGTCAGGCCCCGCAAATCAGCCGGCAGCCGCGCGGCCAGGGTTGCGGCGGTCGCCGGCGCTTCGGTAAGCAGCGTAAAAAGGTTCAACTCGGCGGCGGTCAGCAAAAGCCTGCTTTCCATAAAGCCGCGGGCCAACTTCAAAATGTCCTGTGCCGTGTGTGCGTTTGTCATGCGCGCTTCTTACTTTATTTTTTAAGAAAAAACCACAACGGCCTGCATCATCCGGCGCCCGGAACGGCCGGGTCGACCGGGAGGCGGCTCATCCGATGCGGGAAGGCCGTGAGGATCAGGACGTCTCGACCTGCCGTGGCTTCGGCGCTTTCCAATGAGAGAAAGAGGAAGGCGTCGGAAGTCATCATCGCCAAAGGATGAGCATTCCGGTGTTGAAAAACCGTCCTTGGCTTTGCTCGGGTTCGCGCTCCACAAAACGGAATTCGGTCGTTTCACGGACGTCTTTTTGCCGTTCCCAGGCGCGACTGGAGATAAGCCGTCAGGTTGACCGGCTCGTTTGCGATCTTGAATTTCCGGCGGATGTGTTCACGGTGCCGATGAACGGTCGCCTCGGAAACGCCCCGCAGCCGGGCGATTTCCTTCGAGCGCATGCCGTTGCGGATCATGTTGCAGATGTCCACCTCCGCGGGCGTGAGCGTGCGGAACAGGTCGCCCCCCCGCTCGACAAACGGAGAGGAAATTTCCTGAAGACTGGTCTTTAAAATTTCCAAATATGTGAGCTTGTTTTCCGGAACGGCGGGCGCGAGCGCGGAAAGAACCGGCATAACGACCTTGTCGATGTTCATCTGTATGTTTTCGTAAATCCGTCTTTTTTCCTCTTCGATGTTGGAGAGAACGACGCGTAGCGCCGCATTCGCCTCCTGAAGCGCCTTTCTTTCGAGAAGAAGCTGCCGGTTGTATTCCTGCAGATCCTGCCGGGCCGTAACCCCGACGGCGATCTCACCGATCCGCTGGGCGATCGCTTCCAGCAGGGCCCTTTCTTCCCGCAGAAACGGGCCTTCATCCGCTTCCGGCCGCTCTTCGGCATAAAGGACGGTCACGTCGCCCGCGGATTCGCCGCCGACCCGGATTTGCGCGGTTTGCCGCCACCCGGTCCACGCAAACTTTTTGCTTTCAAACGTCTCTCCCCGAAAGACAATACGCGCGCAGGCGACGTCTTCATAGCGCCAGGACCGCGGAAGAAAATCGGCAAGCGATTTCAGAAATTCCTCCATGGAATTCCCGTGGCTTTCCGCCAGGCGCGCCATCCCGTACAAGCAGTTCAACTCCTTAATCCGTTCCTGCAGAGCGATTTCGAGGCCGTCTTTTCTTTCCATCACCATCCACTTTCGTAAATCACCGCGGATTTTAATATTGCCTATATTTTATAGGCAATTCTAGTGCATTCTTTCAGCATTTACAACAAGCTTTTGATCCCGTACATTGCCTATCAAGAAGACCTTTCGAATCAATTTGCTAAGAGGCTGCGAAGAAGCAGCCAACAGGTTTTACCGGACGCATGCTGTTTTTCCGGTGCGGACACCTCACAAGAACGCAACTGTCGGAGTGATCAGATGAACATCGGCGTACAACCGAAAAATATTTCCGCCCTGCTGCCCACCGATATCCTGTTTCAAACCCCCTACTGGAGCCGGGTCAAATCCCGCCTCGGCTGGAAGCCGGCCGCTTTTGATTATCGCTCATCGACGGGTCAGTCAGGAGACATTCTGCTGCTTACCAGAACGCTCGATTCCGGACTGGCCGTCGCTTATGTTCCCCAGGGGCCTGAAGCCGGTCCGGAACCCGACCAACAGGGTCTTTTCCTCGAAACGCTGTCGCTTGCGCTTGCGGAGCACCTGGATGCTTCCGTCGCCTTCGTCCGCTACGATCTTCCCTGGACGTCGCCCTATGCCCTCGAAGCCGCGGCAGGACAGTCCTGGCCGGGACACCCGGCCGTGCGGCTTCGCGAATTGCGCATGAATTTCGGGACCCGCACCTGGAATTTACGCAAAGCCGGCCTGGATCTCACCGTCGCCGATGCGCTGGAAATCAACCTGCGCCCGCCTGTGGAAAAGATTTTCGCGGGCATGAAATCCAAGACGCGCTACAATATCCGCCTGGCGCGGAAAAAGGGCGTTTCCGTATTCCGCGCATCCGTGGATAGCCTGCCCCTTTTTTACAGGCTTTATCTTCAGACGGCAAAACGCAACGGCTTTCCGCCCGGCACGTACAGCCATTTTTCTGCGCTGTTTTCCGCACACGCGCACAAGGGCGGATCGTCTGAAACCATTTTTCTTTTGGCCGCAAAAGGTCCGGATATCCTGGCAGGCGGGATCTTCGTCCTTGCGGGACGCCGGGCCCTGTATCTGTTCGGCGCATCCTCCGGTGAACGGCGGGAACTGATGGGATCGTATGCCCTGCACTGGGATGCCATGCGGATCGCGCGGAATAAAGGATGTCTGACTTATGACATGGGCGCTGTCTCTCCCGGTCCGGATCCAAGCCATCCGTTTTACGGCCTGTACCGGTTTAAAACCGGTTTCGGCGGGGAAATTGTCCATCGCAGCGGCTCCTGGGATTTTCCCTTTGATCAGGAAGGGTATACATCCTTCTGCAATGTCGAATCGATCAGCCGGCTCACGGCCTCGGCACAGCCGGCTTTCTGTTAACGGGGTCATTCCCGGGAAAGGCGGAAACCATGAGTCGCTTATCCGTCATGCAATCGGTTTATGCATCGGGCCGGCACGGCAACGCTCCGGCCGGCGCTGTCCGACAGAGCCACCGGCAGCGGCCGCCGGCAAAAACGTTATCGGCCGAAGAAAGGCCCGTCTCCCCCTTGGCGGGTTGCGCACGAAACACCCGCGTAAAGAAGCGCGGGCGCGCAAGCGCCAAAGCCCACGCCCTTTAATCCGGGGCTTCCGGCTCCCAAAGCGTCACCCGGTTGCGTCCCTCGTTTTTTGACCGGTACAGGGCCTTGTCGGCTTTTTCAAACAGATCGCGAACGTCCAAAACATGGCTTCCTTCCGTACCGGCCACGCCGATGCTGACGGTAAAGGAAATGATTTTCCCTTCCTCCGCGACCAACGGCAGGGTCACCTGCTGTTCAATGCGTTCCCGAAGCCGGCAGCAAACGCTGTACGCCGCGCGGGCGGAGGTTTCCGGCATGAGCACACCGAATTCCTCGCCGCCCAGGCGGGCGACAACATCCGACTCCCTGAGGGAAGCGGCAAGAATCTCGCCGAACCGGGCCAGAACCGCGTCGCCCGCCGGATGGCCGTAGGCGTCGTTCACCCGTTTAAAAAAATCGATATCCAGAATGCCGATCGACAACGCCTTGCCGTAGCGTTTGGATCTTTCAATCTCACATTTCAAATACTCCAGGAAGTAACGCCGGTTGTAAAGGCCGGTCAACTCATCCGTCTGCGCCAGCTGTTCGATGCGCCTGAGCAGCATCACTCGGTCCGTGGAATCGTGCAGGGTGATCAGTTCTCCGACACTTCCGTGGTTTCTGATGATCGGCAGACACTCAACATCAAAATACCTTTGCGTTTCGCCGTCGGATAATTCAATGCCCGGCGGACCGTCCGGGCCGGATTTTTCCCCCGCCTTCCGGCGTTCCATCATCTCCGTGCAGACGCGGTAAAGGTCGGGGCAAAGCGATGCGACATCGGCAAACGGCCGTCCCGCGAGAGGTTGCTTTGGCGCGACAATTTTCTGCGCCTGCGGATTGAGGTCCAGGATTGTCGCGTCGGAGTCGATGATGATGACGCCTTCCCGCATCTGCTCGATGATTATGGCGCGCGCAATCGGCAGAAGCTCGAGCAGCCGGTACCGGAAAGTGCCGATGTAAAAACAGATCATGGAGAAGAAAAGGCCGAAGCAGGTATAATCCTTAACCAGACCGGGAAACAGTTTGAACAGGTAAACGATGTTCCCGATCAGCGGAAACAAAACGCCGGCCAGAATCCAGGACGCCTGCCGGCGGTAAACCCCGGAGCTGCGCAGAAACGCCCGGAAGATGATCCAGGCGCCGCCGAGCATGAGCGCATAATTGTACAGGGCGGCGATATAAAACCAGAAGCCGTGTTCCACCCGGAGGGTGAGCAGAGGGCCGATCGAAACATAATCGGTGCGACTCCAGATCAAACCGTGCCATTCATTGGTCGCAACCAGAATGTCGGACAAGAGGGGAAGCGCGAACAGCAGAAGAATGCGGGGAAACGGCAGGGGATCGTCCTGCCCCGCATAGCGCAAGGCAAACACGAACCAGACCACGGGGATGGCCGTTAAAAACCAGTACGAAAATTTGGCGAAAAAGATCGTTCCCGCGGGTGTCGTTGTGACCTGCTCCAGGGCGTTGCAGACGATGAGGCCGACAAGCAGAGCGCAAAGCCCAAACAGGGGATATGCCGTTTTCACCGTCCGCCTGGCGTTATAGATCACGGCGGCAAGAAAGGTCAGAAAAACGGCGGTCACCGGCGCGATGGCCAGGAATATCTGATACTGAAGCAAAATGTCTTGATGCATCCACACAGCCTAAAGTTCTTTTGCCTGCATCGTCAAACGCAACGGCTTCGGCGTTACATAGCGGCGGCGCGTTTCATGAACGCATTGCCTGTCGCATAGCGTTATCATGCGCTTTTCATCTTCCTCCCGTCAAGCGCAAAGAATCGCTTTGATCGTCCGGGCGTGGTCACTGTCCGCCTCTGTCACTGCGGCAGGGTCGGCGCCGGCTCTGTTTCGTCTTGTTCCGTCGGCGCGGCGGGCTCCGCCGGCGGGCCGGGCGCGACATTCGTTTCGCCTTCGGGCGCGGCTTCGGACTCGGGTGTCGCCTCTTCCTTTGCGACAACCTCGTCGTATTCTAGAATGACGATGCCGCGGCGCACCATGATCTGATAGATCCGCTCCGCGCGGCCGGCCGCATAACGGGAATTGGCGTCGGGGCGGAAGCGCCGCGGATTGGGCAGAGCGGCGGCCAGCTGGGCAGCCTCGCGCGGTCCCAAAGACGCGGCGGACTTGCCGTAATACTTTCGGGCGGCCAGGCCGACGCCGAACTGTCCATCGCCCCATTCCGCCACGTTGAGGTAAAGCTCCATGATTCTCTTTTTACTGAGCCGCCGTTCGATTCGCCAGGTGAGAATCGCTTCCTTGATTTTACGCACGGGATTCTTGGCCGGGCTGAGATACAGATTCTTGGCCAGCTGCTGCGAGATGGTGCTGCCGCCGGCCTTGAACTTTTTCTTGCGGATGTCCTTTTCCAGCGCCTTTTGCATCGCTTCGAAATCGAAGCCTTCGTGCGACCAGAACTTGTCGTCTTCCGCAATAATCACCGCCTTCACGACGTAAGGCGAAACCTGGGACAGGGGGACCCAGGACGTGGCGATCTTTTTCTTCACGCCCTTGTCCCGCCACATCGCTTCCCGGTATTCCATGAAGGCGGTTTTGCAGGGGCGGTCCGTCGTCAGACGGGCAACATTCGGATAAAAGAAATAGCGCCCGATATCGACAACGAGAATAACGAGCAGGACCGCCACCGCCCATAACAGTATTTTTTTCCAGCGAAGCATGATCCTTCTTCCTGTTTTCTTTCGGTTGTCGCTTCCTATACCCCCTGAAAAAATAATGCAAAATAAATTTGACAGACTTTTTGATTTTTAGTATGCGTTAGCCGACACGAAGTAGGCGACATGTACTTGAGATGAACCTTCGTTTTCTGTGTGCAGTAAAATATCCATGAGAATATATCCTTGGCGGCCTTGCCGTCCGAATCTGTGCACCGTTAACAAAATGGGACCCCCCTCAACAAACAAGGAGGTGCTTCATGATGCAACGGCGATCATTCATACTATCGGGGTTATTTGTTTTTTTTCTTTTGTTCTTTCTTAATGCCGCGGCCGGGGCCGCATCCTATCAGGTAAAAAAAGGCGACAGCCTTTACAGCATTTCCAAAAAAACAGGCGTCAGCGTCAACGACATCAAAAAGGCCAATCGCCTGACGGCCAACACCGTCAAACCGGGGCAGAAACTATCCCTTCCGGGCAAAGATTCAAAAAAAGAGTCAACAGCCGCCCACGATGCCAAAACAAAAGCAACCGCACAATATTACACGGTCAAAAGGGGCGATACCGTACCGAGCATCGCCAAAAAAACCGGCGTGCCCGTCATGCAGATCGCCCGGATGAACAATGTCACCACGAAAACCCTGCGCGCCGGCCAAAGGCTGATTTTAGCCAAACAGGAGCCGCCCGCCAAGGCGCCGGCCGCGCCGGAAGAAGATTTGCTGGATGAAGAGGACGACGAAGCCCTGGCCGAGGCGTCTTCGGAAATCGCCTGCGAAGAAAGATCCACAGACGAACTTTTGGGCACATGGGGCAGCGCGGATGAAAGAAAGCTCTTTATCCGGGTCGCCACCGGCTTCCTGGGCGCTCCGTACCGCCTGGGCGGCGCTACAGTCAAAGGCATCGACTGCTCCGCATTTGTCCGGAAAATGTACGAATTTTTCGACATTACGCTCCCCCGCACCGCGCGGGAACAGTCCAATATCGGCATGCCGGTGAAGCGCGACGAACTGGTGGAAGGAGACCTGGTTTTCTTCCGGACCAAAAAGCCGATCGGGCACGTCGGCATTTACATCGGCAACAACGAATTCGTCCACGCATCGTACAAAGGCAAAGCCGTCCGCATCGACAGCCTGGATCGACCCTATTTTCAGAAGAGATTTCAGCGGGCCGTCCGCGTAAAGGGCCTGGAGGAAAAAGGCGGAACCTGATGACAGCATATTTACCGAACCGTTTACCTTCAAGGGGCGCCGGCGCCCCTTTTTTTTTAAACGCCTTTTTTGCCGGTTGATTATCCCTTTTGTTTATTATATGAATGCAATCCTGCCGGTTTGATCGTTTACTTAAAGACGGCCAACGTCAAACACACCCCGTAAGAAGGAGGACGTTATGAAAAAAACAGTGTTGTTCTGTGTCGGTATTTTGATGCCGGCGCTCTTGTGCAGCGGCTGCCTGGTTGCGGAGAGCAAATACACGAAGAAAGTCGATGAAGCAAACCAGTTAACGCAGCAGATCGCCTCTCTGGAAACCCAAAACAAGGGGCTCACGGAGCAGGTGGCGTCCCTGACGGGAAAAGTGGCCGATCTGGAAGCGGATAACGCCGGCCTCTCGGAAAGCCTCGACCGGGCAGCGAAAAAGACCCAGGAACAGGAAAAAGCCAGCAACACCTATCAGCAGCTGCTCAAGGAAATGAAAAGCGAAATCGCCCAGGGGCAGATCACCATCAAGGAGCTGAAAGGCAAGCTGACGATGGACGTCGTCGATAAAATCCTCTTTGCCTCCGGAGAAGCCAAAGTCAAAAAGGAAGGTCTGGAGGTACTCGACCGGGTGGTGGAAATTCTGAAGGACGTACAAGACAAAAACATCCGCATTGAAGGCCATACGGACAACGTTCCGATTGCCGGGAAGCTCGCGAAGACTTATCCTACCAACTGGGAATTGTCCGCGGCCCGCGCCATCAACGTCTCCCGCTACCTGCAGCGGCAGGGCATCGATCCGTCGGTTCTCTCGGCAACGGCGTTCGGCGAATACCAGCCGATCGCGGACAACACGACGCCCGAAGGCCGGGCGAAGAACCGCCGGATCGCCATCATTTTGCTGCCCAAGGATTAGCGCCGGCCGGTTTTGCAGCAAGGAAAGTTTCATGGGAAAAAACATCGTAGAAAAAATTCTCGCCGGGCATCTGGTTTACGGCGCGCTTGCGCCCGGCGGGGAAATCGGCCTCCGCATCGACCAGACCCTCACCCAGGACGCCACGGGCACCATGGCTTATCTGCAGTTTGAAGCCATGAACGTCCCCCGGGTCCGCACGGAGCTGTCCGTCAGCTACATCGACCACAACACGATTCAGATCGGTTTTGAAAACGCGGACGATCACCGGTACCTGATGAGCGTCGCGCAGAAGTTCGGCATTGTGCTGTCGCGCGCCGGCAATGGGATATGCCACCAGGTCCACCTGGAGCGCTTCGGGCGTCCGGGAAAAACGCTGATCGGCTCCGACAGCCACACGCCCACCTGCGGCGCGCTGGGCATGATCGCCATCGGCGCGGGCGGACTCGACGTCGCGCAGGCCATGGCGGGAGAGCCCTTTTACCTCGCCTGCCCGTCCGTGGTGAAAATTCTCCTCGAAGGCCGGCTTGGGCCCTGGGTTTCCGCCAAGGACGTCATCCTCAAAGTGCTGGAAATTTTCTCCACCAAAGGAAACGTCGGAACCGTTTTCGAATACGGCGGCCAGGGCGCAGCGACGCTGAGCGTTCCGGAGCGCGCCACCATCGCCAACATGGGCGCGGAATGCGGCGTGACGACCTCCGTGTTTCCCAGCGACGAACAAACCCGCCGGTTTCTCTGCCTGCAGGAGCGAGAGGCGGATTTCACTCCGCTCAGCGCCGACGCCGACGCGGCTTACGCCCGCGTGGTGACCATCGACCTGTCGCGGATTGAGCCGCTGGCCGCCAAGCCGCACAGCCCCGACAACATCGCCACGGTCCGGTCTCTCACCGGCATCCCCGTACAGCAGGTCTGCCTGGGGAGCTGCACCAACTCTTCCTACAAGGATCTGGTGACGGTCGCCAGGATCCTCAAAGGCCGGATTGCGCATCCCGACGTGAGCTTCATTTTGGCGCCGGGCTCCCGGCAGGTTCTCGACAATCTCGCCCGCGACGGCTACCTGGCGGATCTGATCGCTTCCGGCGCCAGGCTCATGGAAAACGCCTGCGGCTTCTGCATCGGCAACAGCCAGAGTCCGCAGTCCGGCGCGGTTTCGCTGCGCACCTCCAACCGGAATTTTCTCGGCCGGTCTGGAACGCTCGACGCCGACATCTATCTGGTAAGCCCCGAAACGGCGGCGGCGGCGGTCATCACCGGCCGCTTCACCGATCCGCGCGACCTGGAAATGGACTACCCCGACGTGCCGGCGCCCGAACGGCTGGTTGTCGACGACCGTCTGATTTTGCGGCCGGAAGACGCGGGGCGGACCGTGGAAATCTACCGCGGCCCGAACATCGGCCAGCCGCCGGTCAACACGCCGCTGCCCGACACGCTCGCCGGTCCGGTGACGATCAAGGTCGGCGATAAGATCACGACCGACCACATCATTCCCGCCGGCGCGCGGATGAAGTACCGCTCGAACATTCCCAAGTACGCCGAATTCGTTTTTGAAAACGTGGACACCGCGTTTGCCCGCCGCGCCTTGGCCAACAAGGAAGCCGGCCGGCACAACATCATCGTCGCCGGTCTGTCCTACGGCCAGGGATCGTCGCGCGAACACGCCGCCATCTGTCCGATGTATCTGGGCGTGCGGGCGGTCATCGCCAAGTCTTTGGAGAGAATCCACGCCGCCAACCTGATCAACTTCGGCATCCTGCCGCTCACGTTCGTCGATGAAAAGGACTACGACGCCCTCGACGCGGGCGACAACCTCGAAATCGCCGGTCTGAGAACAGCCGTCGCAACCCGGGAAGTCCTGACGGTCGCCAATCGGACCAAAGGCGCCTCTTTCGCCGTGCGCCTGAGCCTGTCGCCCCGGCAAAAAAAGATGATTCTGGCCGGCGGCGCGCTCAACGTCCGCAGTCGGAAATAATTCCGCATTTTCACCCGATGGAGTAAAATGAAATGAGCCGAAAAATTAAAGTGAAGACGCCTCTCGTCGAAATGGACGGAGACGAGATGACCCGCATCATGTGGCAGATGGTGAAAGACAAGCTGCTTTTTCCCTATCTGGACATGGACATCGACTACTACGACCTCCACGTCAAGCACCGCGACGATACGGACGACCGGGTCACGGCCGACGCGGCGCGCGCCATCCAGAAATACGGCGTCGGCGTCAAGTGCGCAACGATCACGCCCAACGAAGACCGGGTGAAGGAATATACGCTCAAGAAAGCCTGGAAAAGCCCCAACGGCACGATCCGCGCCATGCTTGACGGCACGGTGTTCCGCAAGCCGATTCTGGTCGGCAACATCAAACCGGGCGTCGCCGCCTGGAAAAAACCGATCACCATCGGCCGCCACGCCTACGGCGACGTTTACGACAACTTCGAAATGACCGTTCCCGGCGCGGGCAGACTGGAAGTCGTCTTCACGCCGGCCGACGGCGGAGCGCCGCAGAAGGAACTCGTGAAGGACTTCCCCGCGGCGGGAATCGTCCAGATCAACCACAACCTGGAGGCGTCGATGCGGAGCTTCGCCCGGGCCTGCTTCACCTACGCGCTTTCCGAAAAGATCGACGTGTGGTTTTCCACCAAGGACACGATCTCCAAAAAGTATGACGCGGGCTTCCGCGACGTCTTTGAACGCGAATTTGCCGAGCACTGGAAAGACCGATTTGCCCGGGCGGGCATCGAATACTTCTTTACGCTCATCGACGACGCAGTCGCGCGCATCATGAAGACGGAAGGCGGAATGCTCTGGGCGCTCAAAAACTACGACGGCGACGTGATGTCGGACATGATCGCATCCGCGAGCGGGTCGCTGGCCATGATGACCTCCGTCCTGGTTTCGCCCTACGGTTGGTACGAATATGAAGCCGCGCACGGCACGGTGCAGAAGCACTACTACAAGCACCTGAAGGGCGAGGAAACCTCCTCCAACTCGATGGCGCTGATTTTCGCCTGGACCGGCGGCCTGCGCAAGCGCGGCGAACTCGACGGCACGCCGGAAGTCGTCGCTTTTGCGGACACGCTGGAGGCGGCCGCCCTCGCCACGGTTGAAAGCGGCGTGATGACGGGCGATCTGCTTCTCCTGGCCGAAAAACGGCCCACGAACCGGAAGGTCAACACGGAAGGCTTCATCGACGCCATCGCCGGAAACTTAAAGAAAAAAATCGATGGCTGAAAACGCGCATAAGGGTTTGCCCAACCTGATGGACTTCACGCCTCCGGAGATGGAAGGCTTCATTGCCGCCTCCGGCAAGGAAAAGTACCGCGCCCGGCAACTGCTGAAGGCGCTCCACCAGTCCGGCTGCCTCTCCTTCGAGGCCATGACGACGCTTGCGCGCGATTTCCGCAAAACACTGGCCGAAACGGCCCGGATCTACCGTCCGTCGATCGTCAAAATCCAGAAGTCGCCGGACGGCACGCAAAAAGTTCTGCTGGCTCTCGAAGACGGTCTTTTTATCGAAAGCGTGCTCATCCCGGGGAAAAACCACTGGACGCTCTGCATTTCCACGCAGGCCGGCTGCGCGATGGGCTGTGCCTTCTGTCTGACGGCGCGCCAGGGCTTCAAGCGCAATCTGACGCCGGCAGAAATCGCAGGCCAGGTTGTCGCGATCCGGCAGGAAACGCCCGAAGGCGCCGCCGTGGGCAACATCGTTCTGATGGGCATGGGCGAGCCGCTCGCCAACTACGACCATACGGTAAAGGCGATCCGGATCCTCACGAGCGATCTCGGCCTGGGCTTTTCCTCGCGGCGGATCACCGTGTCCACCTGCGGGCTCACTCCGCAGATCCTCCAGCTGGGCCGCGACATCTGCATCAATCTGGCCGTTTCGCTAAACGCATCTGACGACGAAACCCGCAGCCGGCTCATGCCGGTCAACAAAAAATATCCGCTCGCCGCGCTTTTGGACGCCTGCCAGAAATATCCCATGCCGGGCCGCCGAATGCTCACCTATGAATATATTCTCATTGACGGCGTCAACGCCTCGCGGGCCGACGCCCAAAAGCTGGCCCGGCTCCTTGCCGATCAGCGCTGCAAGATCAACCTGATCGCCTTCAACGAATACCCAGGCTCGCCCTACAAAACGCCCTCCCCGGAAGCCATTTCGGCCTTTCAGCAGGTGCTGCTCGACCGTCATTTCACCGCCATGCTGCGCAAGAGCAAGGGCGCCGACATCCTGGCCGCCTGCGGTCAGCTCAGCGGCACGATGACCCCGTCTTGAGTAAACCGGCCGGAGTTTTTTTCGCCATTGACGGAGTCAAAGAATTTTCATATAGTTGCGCCGGACACGCAGCAGACTTCCTCGATGATGTTCGACGGGCATGATCAATGACGATCTACAACAAAAATGCTCCGCACGCGGCAAAATCCCTGAAAACCGTTATTCTCATCACGCTGGCCGCGTTAACGGTTTTCGTAGTGATCGTCTTTGGCGCGCTTGACGCTTACCGGGAGCACCAGAACGTCCAGAACAGGCTCCGGACCAACCTGAACACGATCTGCGCGCAGCTTTCCGCCGCCGCCGCTCCGCTGCTCGCGCGCGGAGACCGGGAAACACTGGACCTCGTCCTTCGAAGCTTCATGCGGGACAAAACGATCGCCGGCATCGTTGTCCGGGACAGCGCTCAGACCTTTGCCGCTCTCACCCGCGATCAGGAATGGCGCGCGGTTCCCGCCGAAGGCGCTTTGCCGTCTGCGGGCCTGATGGCCGGAACCAGCCCGCTTACCGACGGAGAGAAACCCATCGGAGAACTGGAAGTGCTCCTGACCCCGCGTTTTGGCTTCGCAGAGATCCTCCGGCCCCTGCTTGCGGAAACCGCATCCTTCATCTTTTTCCTGTTTATTCTCATGGCGGCTCTGTATCTCGTCCTCGCGAAATCGGTCATCCGCCCCTTGCAGAGGATGGAGGACTATGCGCTCCGGGTCAGCGAAGCGGAAGTTCCGGAAAAAGTGTACATGCCGTTCGTCCGGCTGCCGCAGGAAATGCAGACGCTCAAGGCGGCCGTCGAGAAGATCGTCGAAAAAAACAACGCCCGCTATCTTGAACTGCAGTTCTCGCAAATGGCCCTGCGGGAAACGGAAGCCCGGTACCGCGACATTTTCTACAACGCCAACGAGGGCATTTTCCAGATCGCGCCGGACGGACGGATGCTGATGGCCAATCCGGCGCTCGCGGAAATTCTCGGGTACGAATCCGTGGACGAGATCTTGCGGATTTACGATTCGCCCCCGGCGGGTATTTATTCCGACGGGCCCAAAATCAAGGAGATGCTCTCCCTCATTGCCAAGCACGGCTATGCCAAGGATGTCGAATACGCCGCGCGACGGAAAGACAAGACGCCCATTACCACGCTCGTCGACGTCCACGCCATCCGCAACGCGGGGGGGAAGGTCATGTATTACGAAGGCCTGCTTCGGGACATCACCGAGCGCAAGCGGATGGACGAGCTGCGCATCGCCAAAGAAGCGGCCGAAAAGACGGCGCAATCCAAAAACGAATTTCTGGCCAACATCAGCCATGAAATCCGGACGCCGATGAACGCCATCATCGGATTTACGAACCTGGCGCTGCAAAACGAGCTGGCCCCCAAGCTGAGAAACTATTTAAACACCATCGCCGGATCGGCCCGCAATCTTCTTCGCCTGATCGACGACCTGCTCGATTTCTCCAAGATCGAGTCGCATCATATGGAAGTGGAATCCATTCCCTTCAGCCTCCGCGGCGTTGTCGCCAATACCTCGGACCTGACGGCGCTGAGAGCCGGGGAAAAGGGCGTCGCCTTCAAAGCGTCCGTGGAGCAGGAGGTTCCGGACCGGCTGATCGGCGACCCCCTGCGCCTGGGCCAGGTGCTGCTGAACCTGGTGAACAACGCCGTTAAATTCACGTCCGCGGGCCACGTCTTCCTGCGCGTCAAGGCGCAAGACATCACGGACGACGACTGTCTCATCAAATTTTCTGTTGAAGACACGGGCATCGGCATGACGCCGGAGCATCTTTCCAAACTGTTCAAACCCTTCTCGCAGGCCGATACCTCGATCACCCGGCGCTTCGGCGGAACGGGACTGGGGCTGGCCATCTGCAAACATCTGGTGGAAATGATGGGCGGCTCCATTCAGGTGGAAAGCCGGATGGGGGCGGGCACTACGTTTTCCTTCGCCGTCGCGTTCGCCCGCGGCCGGGAGGGAGGCGAAAGTCCGGCCGACGCGGACGCGGCCATGACGTGGGCCGTGGATCAAAGCCGCGGACGACGCGCCTATCAGGCCATCCGCGGCGCGCGAATTCTGCTGGTGGAGGACAATCCCATCAATCAGGAGCTGGCCGCGGAAATATTAAAGGAAATCGGTCTGGCGGTCGACATCGCCGCCGACGGGTCCGACGCGCTGGAGCGGCTTCGCCTCGCGCCCTGCGACCTCGTTTTGATGGACATTCAGCTTCCGGGAATGAGCGGCTTGGAAACCGCCCGGCACATCCGGAAAGACGATCGTCTGCGGCGTCTTCCGATCGTGGCCATGACGGCGCACGACAGCGTCCGGGCCAAAAAAGACTGCCTGGAGGCGGGGATGAACGACTATATCGCCAAACCCCTGGATATCGATTTACTCCTGTCCGTCCTCGTCAAATGGCTCGCCTCCCGGCCGGCGGCGGAGATGCCGTCGCCGCCCGGATTTCTGCCGGGTATTGACATCGCCCGGGGTCTGGCGCGTCTGGAGGGCAATGTTTCGCTCTACCACCGCCTGCTCGACGCGTTTGTGGACCACTATGAAACAGTGGAAGACGCCATTTCCCTCCTCATGGAGCAAAACGACGACAGAAGGGCGGCGGCCAAAGCGCACGCCGTCAAAGGCGCAGCCGCCAATCTATCGCTTGACGACGTGGCCGAAGCGGCCGGCAGACTGGAAAAAGCGCTCCGGGCAGGCGCCAGGAACAACAGTCTGGTCGCCCTGAAGGTTCTGGCGGGGCAAATAACCGTCGCCTGCCGGTCCATCCGCTCCCTGCCCCGCCCGGCACAGGAGTCGCCGCCTGCGGCGCCGGCGGCGACCTCCATCGACCCGGACGCGTTCGCCGCCGCGCTGGGCGGCCTCTACAGTTCGCTCCTGCGCCAGGACTTGAAGGCCCTGGCCCAGTTTGAGGCGCTCAAAAAAAACTTTGCCGGCTCGGAGCTGGACCAGCGCCTGAGGCAGATGGACGCGGTTTTTGCGGACCTCGACTTTGAAAACGCCAGAAAAGCGCTAAGCGCGCTGGCCGAACAATTCAACCTTACCCTGGGAGGATAAGAACATTGAGAACAGACACCATGATGCAAACCATCCTGATCATCGACGACGAAGTCACCAATATTGCCGCGCTCAACGAACTGCTGCAGTCCGGCTACAACATCCTTTTCGCCAAAGACGGACCGACCGGCATCAAGCTCGCCACCTCCACCCTGCGGCCGGACCTGATTCTTCTCGACATCCTGATGCCGGAAATGGACGGCTACCAGGTCATGCACCTGCTCCAATGCGACGAATACACGAAGAACATCCCCGTCATCTTCATCACGGCAAAGGGTGACGAGGAGGACGAAGTCAGGGGGTTCGCGCTGGGCGCGGTGGATTACATCAGCAAGCCTTTCCGACCGATCGTCGTCAAGGCGCGGATCAAGTCGGCCATGGAACTGAAGAGGCACCGCGACTTCCTGGAATGGATGCTGAAAGAAAGAACCAAGGAACTACAGCAGATGGAAAAAGAATATTTTAACATGTTCTACCGGAAGGCCTAAGCGCGCCGGTTTCTTTTTTTTCACGCCGTCTTCTTCCGGAAAGGCGCCGGTTTCTTCCCACGGTCCGGCCGCGGCGGCCGGGACTGCTTTTCGCGCAGCAGCCGGGAAATGTCCTTCTGCCGGCGCGTGGTCTTCTGCCCGCCCATCGCTACACGCACTCCTCGAGCGGAAAGGTGAAAGCCCGCAGGCCGGCCCGCGGATGTTCGTCTCTCAGGCGCCGCACCAGGTCAATCAGGCGTCCGACATCGGGGTCGGGCACCGCCAGCATCAGTGTATTGTTCCGACCGGGCCAGATGTGGGAATCCAGTTTGGGCTCGCTTTCCACCCCCTCGCCCGTCGCTCCGCGTATTTTGGTGTAGCTTCTGTAGCCCGCCTGCTTGAAGGCCTCCGTGATGCTTTCATCGGAAGCTTCGGCGTACACAACCAGAAACATCTTCATGGCATAACCTCCCTGGCGGAAAATTGCGATTACTTCCGGGCCAATTTCTCTTTTTTCTTTTTGCGGTTCTTAAAAGACTCCTGCCAGTCGTCGAAAATATCGTAAGCGGCGGGAACAACGATCAGCGTCAGAACCAGCGACGTCAAAAGCCCTCCGATCACCGCAATGCCCATGGGCGCGCGCGTTTCCGCGCCTTCGCCCACTCCCAGTGCAATGGGCAGCATGCCGAACACCATGGCAAAGGTCGTCATCAGAATCGGCCGCATCCGGACCGGCCCCGCCTGGAGGATGGCTTCGCGCCGCGCCATTCCCCGGCCGCGCAGCACATTGGTATAGTCCACCAGCAGAATCGCGTTTTTCTTCACCAGGCCCATAAGCAGAATCAAACCGATAAAACTGAAAATGTTGAGCGTGTTCCCCGTCAGAAACAGGGCGCCGAATGCCCCGATAAACGACAGCGGCATGGAGAGCAAAACCGTAATCGGATGGATAAAGCTTTCAAACTGCGATGCCAGGATCATATACGCCATGACAATTCCCAGGAACAACGCAAAAATCAGGTACACGAAGGATTCCTGCATGACGTCGGCCATTCCGTAATATTTGGGAACATAATCCGCCGGCAGGATTTTTGCGGCAATGGCGTCGAGTTCGTTTTTCGCCTCCCCGAGAGGTTTTCCTTCCAGGGAAGCAAAGACGGTGATGGATCTCTGCCGGTCCGCGCGGTTGATCACGCTGGGACCCGTGCCTTCCTCCACCTTGACCACGTTGGCCAGTTCCACCAACTTTCCGTCGCGGGCGCGCACGGCAATGCGCCCCAGGCCCTGTTCGTTTTCCCGGTCCCCGGGATTCAGGCGCACGCGGATGTCGTAGCGTTTGCCGCGCAGCTCATCCTTGTAGCGGGCGATGTCCAGTTCCCCGCTGATCAACAGATTGATCGCCTCGGCGATCGTCGCCACATCCACGCCCAGGTTGGCCGCCCGGTCGCGGTCAATATAGACCTTGAATTCCGGCTTCCCTCTCTCCAGCGAGGTGTCCACATCGACAATGCCCGGCAGTTTGGAAAACTCCGCCGTAATTTTTTTTGCGTACTCCTGCAGCGCGCCCAGATCCTGTCCCCGGATGCTGTACTGAATGGGCACGTTCCGGATGCCGCCGCCGACCACAGAAATATCTTCCGCAGATACCTTGATCCCCGGAATTGTATTCAATTTAGTCCGCGCCATCTTTTTCAGTTCTTCCTGGCTGTGCCGCCGCTGGGCTTTCGGCGTCAGGTTGACCATCATGAGCGCGCGGTTGGTGTAGCCCCCGTAACCCTGAACATAATAAACGGATGTGACTCCCGGCAGCTCCTGGATCATCGCTTCGGTGTTTCCATAATAGCGTTCCAGTTCCTCAACCGAAAAGTCAATGGGCGCCTCCATGCGGATCATGAATACGCCCTGATCCTCCGGCGGATTGAATTCCTTGCCGATAAACGTCGTCAGGCCGAGGCTCAAAATAAAAACGGCGAGGGCGGCAAGAAGGACGGTCTTGCGGTAGCCCAGGGTGACTTGCAGAATGCGCCGGTAAAACGATTCCAGCTTTTTGTAGGAATGCTCCATCAAATCGTTCAATTTTTGCCAGATCGTTTTTTTCGCCGGGGGAAGCAACCCGGATTGCGCTGCCATCGGATTGGGCACGGATTTCTTCTGCGCCTTGAGAAAGATCGACGCCATCATCGGCGTCAGCGTGAAGGATACCAGCAGAGACACCAGCACTGCAAAGACGATGGTCAGCGCGAATTGCAGGAAGAAACGGCCGATGATCCCTTTCATGAAGGCGACGGGCAGAAAGATCGCCACGATAGCCAGCGTCGTCGCCATGACCGCCAGGCCGATTTCCGAGGTGGCAAAGGTGGCCGCCTCGCGCGGCTCCATGCCTTCCTCCACGTGCCGGTAGATGTTTTCAATGACAATAATGGCGTCATCGATCAGCAGTCCCACCGAAAGCGACAGCGCCAGCATCGTCATGTTGTTGAAGGTAAAGTTAAACGCGTTGAGCAGGGCAAACGTGGAGATGACGGACACCGGCAGGGCCACGGCGCTGATGAGCGTCGTGCGCACGTTTTTTAAAAAGAGAAATACGGCCAGGATGGCAAAGAGGCTGCCGATGAGCAGGTGAAACTGCACTTCATCGATGGAGCGGACAATAAACAGCGACTGGTCCACGGCGATATTGATCTTCATTCCGGGAGGCAGCGTCTTGTTGATCTTCGCAATTTCACTTTTCACCCGGTTGGCCACTTCCACCGTGTTGGTTCCGGACTGCTTCTGAATCGCCATGCCGACCGCCGGAACCCGGTTAAAGCGCGCCAGCGACCGTTTTTCTTCCATGCCGTCTTCCGCGCGGCCGATATCGCGGACCCGCACCGGCGCGCCTTTATAGTAGCTGATAATCAGATCGTTAAAATCCGGAATACGCGCAAACTCCCCCTTGATCCGAACCGTGTATTCCTTGGTTTTCGTTTCAATCCGGCCGCCAGGAAGCTCGATATTTTCCCGTTTCAGAGCCAGGACCACATCGCCCGGAGCGATCTGATAGGCCTGCATTCTGGCGGTATCCAGCCAGATGCGGACCTGGCGGAGCCGAAGCCCGTAAAAGATGACGTCGCCCACGCCGTTGATCCGCTGGAGCTGTTCCTTCAAAACCTCATCGGCATACAGAGACAAATCGCGCACCGACCGGTCTCCGGAAAGATTGAGAAACAGAATCGGCGACGCGTCGGGATCCACTTTCGCAATCCGCGGCTCGTCGATATCCTCGGGCAGCTTGTTGCGAATCGCGGAAACTTTTTCGCGCACGTCCTGAACGGCCTGATCGATGTCCCGTTCCAGAACGAACTCGATCGTGGTTCGGGCATAGCTTTCATAGCTTGTCGAGGTGATGCTCTTGACGCCGTTGATCGTGTTCACCGCGCCCTCGATGCGGTCGGTGACGTCTACGTCCATGACGTCGGGGCTCGCGCCCTTGAGCGTGGTGGTGATGGTCACAATGGGGAAATCAATCTTCGGAAAGAGATCCACGCCGATGGACGGATAACTGACGAGCCCCAGCACCACCAGCGCCAGGATGACCATGGTGGCGAAAACCGGCCGTTTGACGGAAGTATCAGCGAGCCACATTGACCTTTACCCCTTCCGACAGGTTGTTCTGGCCGACGACGACCACCTGCTCGCCGGCTTTCAGGCCTTCGGTCACCTCGACGTGCTCGCCGAACGCATTTCCCGTTTTGATGATGCGTTCCCTGGCCTCGCCGCCGTCGACCACGTAAATCCGGATGGCGGGACCGTCGTACATCAGCGACGTCAGCGGCGCCACCACCGCGTCCCGGGGCGCCTCGGTGGAAATCTTGATCCGCGCGAAAGAGCCGGGTTTCAGGGCGAACCCGGCGTTGGGAACGAGCGCCTCCGCCTGCATCGTGCGCGTGCGCTCTTCAATATGCGGATACAGGAGGCTGACTTTGCCCTTGAAGGTTTTGCCGGGAAAGGCGTCCACGGTGAAGGCAACCTCCTGGCCCTCCCGCACGGAAGCGACGTCCTTCTCGCTGATGGTAAAGGCAAGCTTGAGGGGATTGACTTTGATGAGTTGGAAGAGCGGCGTTCCGTTGCGCACGTAGTCGCCCGCGGACACCCGCTTTTCCTTGACCGCGCCGACCAGCGGCGAATAGATTTTCACCCGAACCAGCCTTTCCCGCGCGATCGCCTGCGTCGCCCGGGCCCGTTCCAGTTCGGCTTCAGCCAGCGCCACGCGCGTGGAAATATCGTCAAACTGCTGCCTCGTGATGAGCTCTTCCCGATACAGGGCTTCTTTCCTCTTGAATTCGGCGCGCGCGTTTGTCAGCGTCGCTTCCGCCTGGCGGAGCATCGCGTCCGCGCGCTTCGCGTCGAGGTGATAATCGGTTTCGTTGATCTGGGCCAAAAGCGTCCCCCGGACCACGAGCGTTCCTTCTTCCACGAAGATATTCTTGATCAGCCCGTCCACTTCGGAGCTGACCAATACTTCCTCGTCGGCTTTCAACGTTCCGGTCGTTTCCAGGTACGGCTGAACGCTGCGGATTTCAGAGGTCCAGACGCGGACATTCACCGGGCGCTCCGGCTCCGCCTGCTTTTCCCCCGAGCAGGCGGCCAGGGAAAACAAAACCGGACAAGCGACGAGCAGCGCCAGCAGACCTGAGGCAAACGGACGAACGGACATCGACGTTCCGTAAAATAATTTATTGGCAACACGCATACACTCCATCCCTCTCCGCGCCCCCAGAGGCGCCGCGATCCTTTCAGACTCCGTCCAGAACGAACGTCAAGAGCGTTCCGCTCGATTTTCTCACTTTCAAATAGGCAAGCCGCAAGCCGTAGAGGGCTTCCGCCGCGTTTCTTTCCGCGGTCAGCAACAGCGCGTTGGCGTCCATGACGTCCAGACTCGTCGCCAGACCGTTTTCATACTGCCGCAAAACGGCGTTGTAATTGTCCTGGGCGAACACGAGCTGGTCCTCCAGAAACGTAAGGGCGCCCTGCTGCGTTTCCAGATCCAGATAGGCGCCGCGCAGTTCGACGTCGATGTTTTTTTTGAGGTCATCGTACGCCAGGCGCGCCTGACGCTCTCTGGCCTGGGCTTCCCGGAGTTCGGCAACCCGCAGTCCGCCTTCAAAAAAAGGGAAGTTGAGCGACGCGCCCGCCAAAACGCTTTCGCGAACGAGGCTCATCGTCGCCGGATTCTGGTCCGCCGCGTTGTATATGGCGTATAACCCGACCGTGGGCCAAAAGGCGCCCCGGGCGTACTTCACCTGCTGTTCGGCGATCATCTTCTGCATCTCGTAGCTTTTCAAGTCGGCCCGCAGGGAAAAAGCCGTCTGCCGCAGGGCGTCAAACCGGTCCAGCTCCGGAGAGGTTCCGTTTTCGTCCTTCAAACGAAAGGTTTCCTCGATCCCCGTCACGCGGGTCAGCGCCGCGCGCGACAGTTTGTAGGCGTTGGTCGCCCGGATGTAATCGGCGCGAGCGCCGGACAGTTCGCCATCGGCCCGCAGGAGCGCCGTTTTCGTCACATCGCCGACTTTGAGTCTTTTCACCACGGAATCGCGGTACTGCGTCAGCCGCTCCATATTGGCCGCCGCGATTTCCAGGCCTTTTTTCGCCCGCAGCACATCAAAGTATGCCGACGCCACAGCCAGAAGAAAATCCGCTTTGGCGGCGTCGAGGTCGTACTCGCTTTTGGTGATCATCTGGCCGGACATTTTAAGAGCGTCCAGTTCGCGGACGCTGAGCGAAAACGCCTGATCGGCGCGGATGCCCCACGTTCCGGACTCCTGCGGCTGAATCACCGCGCCGGTGACGGTGAATTTCTCCTCGGAAAAGCGATTGTAGGTGCCGAAGGCCGTTACCTTGGGAATCAAAACCGCCCAGGCCTTTTTTCTGGTCATCTGCGAGATGAACAGATTTTCTTCGGCATATTTTATTTTTTCGGAATTCTTGAGCGCCTGCCGGTATAAATCGCCCAGGGTGTATTCCTGAGCCGCCGCGCCGGTCGCGAAAATCGCCGCGGCGCAGGCCAGGGCCAGCAGTCCACACCACACGTTGTTCATGTGCCCGATCCTTTCCCTTTCTAAAAAAATACTGACCCGTTCACCGGGCGGCCCCCATCGACCGCTCAAGCCGCGCCAGTGAAATATGATAATCCGCCAGGGCGTTGGCATATTCGGACTTCGCGCGCGTGAGCAGCGTCTGGGCGTCCAATACTTCCGTTGAACGCGCCACCCTTTCTTTATAGCGGGCTTCGGCGATCCGGAAGTTTTCCTCGGCCTGTTCGATCACTTTCTGCGAAACGGCAATCTGACTTTCGGCTTCCTGCAGCGTGAGGAAGGCGTTCTTGATTTCCAGCGCCACCTGATCCTGAAGTTCCCGAACCTGATCGAGCGCCTGATTTTCCGCCGCCTTCCCCGCGTCCACCCGGAACTTGGTTTTGCCCCACTCCCAGAAATTCCAGCTGGCCACCGCCATCACCTGCCAGCTTTCCATGTCCTTGTACAGCGTGCCGGACACGGACGGCGTATCGCCGAAACGGGCGTAGTTGCCCACCAGACTGACGGCGGGGAAGAATTCGCTTTGCGCAACGCGGACCATCTGGCCGGCCTGATCGGCCCGCAGCGCGGACATCTTCAGCTCCGGTCGTCGCTGCCTGGCGATTTCCAGACAGTTTTCAAAGGTCCGGCTGAAGGGGGAGTAGGTCAGCATATCGACGATCTCCACGGGCTCCGTCACCGCGCGCTTCAGCACCGTGTTGAGGCGGGCCTTGGCAAGTTCCAGGGCGTTTTGCGCGCGGACCGCCGCCTGCCGGCCGTTGGCCAGTTCCACTTCCGTCTGTAAAAGATCGTTTTTGGGAATGAGGCCGACGCGGTAGAAATTCCGGGCGACGTCGGAATGGGCGGAAAGCATCTCCACCGCCTGACGCGCGTTTTCCGCGAGCCGCTGGGACCGCAGGATGTTGAAATAGGCGATTTTCACATCCTGGACCACATCCAGGGATTTGGCCGTCACTTCGACGGCCGCCGCGTCTTCGGCGATCCGGCTGGCCTGATAATTGGCCCAGAGGCCGCCGCCGGTAAACAGCGGCTGGCGGGCCTCGATGATCCAGTTGTAGTTGTTGATCGTTCCCGTCACCATGTACGCTCCGGGAAGGGGAGGCGGCCCGGCAAATCCCGGAAAGTAAAAGCTCGGTTCCTCGTTGAGCCGGGTGTAACTGTAGGACGTGCTGAATTTCGGCAGAAATCCGGCAAGCGCCTCGCGCTTTCTGGCTTCGGCGCCCCGGGCGCCCTCCCTGGCCATATTCAGCACCAGGCTGTTTTTGAGCGCCAGCGACACGCAATCGTCGAGCGTCAGCGGCTCCTGGGCCCGCGCGGACGCGGACGCAACAAGCGCCGCGGCCAGGGCGATAACCAACACGGATCGGATGTCAGCGGTCATGATTTTTAACTCCGTTTAAGAAAATATCCAGAATGATCTGCGTTTTGGAAACCAGCGGCTCTTTCGGCTGCAGAAACATCCAGTCCATGGAGGCGGCCCGGATCAGATGCGACAGCGCGGCGGCCGTTTCATGCGACGGAAGACGCCGAATCATGCCTTTTTTCATGCCGGCTTTTAGTATATTTTCGACAAAAGATAAATGCCTAAAATAATCGTTCCGCAGCCGTCGGCGCATCGTGTCCGTCATGTCGGGCGAAAGATCGCCCTCCCCCCGCAGGAAGATCCGGCAGAAATCGGCATTCTCCTCGACAAACCGAAGCTGCGAGTCGATCACGGCCGCGATGCGGTCCTGCAGGGAATCGGCCGACGAAACCGCCCGTCGGACCGCGTCGTACATCAGCGTCAGCTTTTCAAAGATCATCGTCGTGTAAAGATGCTCCTTGCTGTCAAAGTACTGGTACAGCGCCCCGGTGGAGAAGCCGGAGGCCTTGGCGATCTGGGCCACCGTCACATTGTGGTAGCCCCGCACGGAAAAGCGCTTTTCCGCTTCCGCAAGAATCGCCCGGCGCCTCATGAGGAACTCCCGTTCCTTGCGCTGTTTTTTTTCCATGGTTGAATACCCGGTCCGGTTTTTTGAACAACCGTTCATTTTATGAATACTCGTTCACATGTCCGGCGCCGTTTGTCAAGTTTTTTGTCCGGGCGGAAGGCGGCGGGCCCGGCCTCCGGCCCGCGCGGGGAAACGTCCGTTCGGACGCGGGGCTCAGTCCCGGAACCGGAAACGAAGAATGTGAAAAATGGCGCAGACGGCGTCGGCCCAGCCGATCTTCTTTCCTTCCTCGTACGTGCGCCCCGCATAGGAAATGCCGGTTTCGTAAACCCGGAGCCGTTTTCCGGCAAGCCGCATGCGCGCGACCTTGGCGGTGATCTCCGGTTCGACGCCGAACCGCGGGCTTTTGAGATTGAGCCGGCGGGCCACCTCGCTCCGGAAGACCTTGTAGCAGACTTCCATGTCGGTCAGGTTGAGGTTGGTGAGCATGTTGGAGAGCGTGGTCAGAATCGTGTTGGCGAACTGATGCCAGTAGTACATGACGCGGTGCGGTTCGCCGATAAACCGGCTGCCGAACACCACGTCGGCCCGGCCGTCCAGAATCGGCCCCAGGAGCTTGGGGTAGTCGGCCGGATCGTACTCCAGGTCCGCATCCTGAATCAGGATGAGATCGCCGGTTGCTTTCGCAAAGCCGTCGCGCAGCGCCGCCCCCTTCCCCTCGTTGACGGTTTTGTTGATCAGGTGAAACGGGATCGCGGGATATTTTTCCGTCAGGGACTGCATCACCTGCCAGGAACGGTCCCGCGACGCGTCGTTCACCAGGATGATTTCACGCTCCAGACTGCCGGGCAGCGGCTGCGCGATCACCCGGCGCAGCAGCTCTTCCAGGTATGGCTCCTCATCGTAAACGGGAATGACAATGGACAGCATTTTAAAGGGTAGCATAGTCGGGTCCGCCGCATCGATTTGAAATCATGGAAAATGCTTTTCGCACATCCGGCTCAAATTATCAAATGTATTCTGGCGGTTGACTCCGTCGCCCGTTCTACGCGCCTATGGGATCGAAAAGAGCCGTCGAGAGGTAGCGTTCGCCGGCGTCGGGCAGAATCACCACGATGGTCTTTGCGGCAAACTCGGGCCGTTGCGCCAGGCGCACGGCCGCCGCGGCCGCCGCGCCGCAGGAAATGCCGACAAGCATCCCTTCTTCCCGGGCCAGACGGCGGGCGAATTCGAGGGCCTCCGCGCTTTCCACCGTCTCGACGCGGTCGATGAGCGACAGATCCAGCGTGTCGGGAATGAAGCCCGCGCCGATCCCCTGAATCTTGTGCGGCGCCGGTTTCAGCGGAAGACCCGCCAGCTTCTGGCTGATCACCGGACTTTCCGCGGGCTCCACCGCCACGGACAGAATCTTTTTGCCCATGGTGCTCTTGATAAAGCGGGAAACGCCGGAAATCGTTCCGCCCGTCCCGACGCCCGCCACCAGCGCGTCAATGGCTCCTTCCGTGTCGTTCCAGATTTCCGGCCCCGTCGTTTTTTCATGAATGGCGGGATTGGCCGGATTCTTGAACTGCTGGGGCAGAAAATATTTCTGCGGATCGGACTGGGCGAGGGTCTCCGCCCGGACGATCGCGCCCGGTATGCCTTCCGCGCCCGGCGTAAGCATCAGGTTCGCGCCGAAGGCGGCCAGCACGCGCCGGCGTTCGAGGCTCATGGTTTCCGGCATGGCGAGCGTCAGCCGGTAGCCGCGCGCCGCCGCCACGGACGCGAGCGCGATGCCCGTGTTGCCGCTGGTCGGCTCGACGATTTCCATTCCCGGCGTGAGAAGGCCCCTGGCTTCGGCGTCCCGGATCATGGCTGCTCCGATGCGGCACTTGACGGAATAAGCCGGATTACGTCCCTCCATTTTCGCCAGCACCGTCGCCCCGGCGCCTGCGGTCACGCGGTTCAACCGGACGAGCGGCGTGTTGCCGACCGACTGTGAATTATCCGAGTAAATCCTGCTCATGGTTTGCCTCCTGTCCCTCCCCCGTTTGTAAAATCGGCGGGAGGGTTGTGCATCAGATTTTCCCAAGCGCCTGGTCGATGTCCGCCAGGATGTCGTCGAGATGCTCGAGGCCGATCGACAGGCGGATGAAATCCGGCGTCACGCCGGCGGCAAGCTGCTCTTCCGGTGACAGCTGCGAATGCGTGGTGGATGCCGGATGAATCGCTAGCGTCTTGGCGTCGCCGATATTGGCCAGATGAGAGATCAACCGAAGCGAATTGATAAACTTCCTGCCCGCCTCCATTCCACCGGCGACGCCAAATCCCACGATGGCTCCGGCGCCCCCGGGCAAATATTTCTCTGCTCTGGCTTTTTCAGGACTGTCCGCAAGTCCCGGATAGTTTACCCAGGCGACCTTGGAATGCGCTTTCAGGCGCCGCGCCACGGCCAGCGCGTTTTCACAGTGCCGCGCCATCCGCAGATGGAGCGTTTCTAATCCTTGCAGCAGAAGAAAAGCGTTGAACGGCGAAAGCGCCGGCCCCAGATCGCGCAAAAGAACGACGCGGGCCTTCGTGATGTAGGCGATATTGCCGGCGGGCCTGAGCGCCGGGGCAAAATCGAGTCCGTGGTAGGCCGGATCGGGACCGGCAATCAGCGGATAGCGGCCATTGATCCAGTCGAATTTTCCGGAATCCACAATCAGCCCGCCCAGGGAGGTTCCATGTCCGCCGATGAACTTGGTCGCGGAATAGACAATCACGTCCGCGCCGAAATCAAACGGCCGCAGAATGTACGGCGACACCGTGTTATCGAGCACAAAGACAATGCCGTGCCGGTGCGCGACGGCGGCGATGCCTTCGAGATCCGCAACATCCAGCTTGGGATTGCCGATGGATTCGGCGTAAATGGCTTTCGTCTTCGAAGTGATCGCCTCATCAAGCGCCGCAAGATCGTTGGATTTGACAAAGCGAACCTTAATCCCAAAACGCGGGAGCGTGTAATGAAACAATGTGTAGGTTCCGCCGTAGAGATTGTCGGCCGAAACGATCTCATCGCCGGCCCGGGCCATATTCAAGAGCGAAAGCGTGATGGCCGACTGGCCGCTGGCCACCGCCAGCGCGCCTGCTCCTCCGTCCAGAAGGGCGATCCGCTTTTCCAGCACGTCCGTCGTCGGGTTCATGAGCCTTGTGTAAATGTTGCCGAACTCGGTGAGTCCGAAAAGGGCAGCGGCATGATCCGTATCTTTAAACTGATACGATGTCGTCTGATAGATCGGCACGGCTCGCGCGCCCGTCGTCGGATCCGGCTCCTGGCCGCCGTGCAATAAAAGGGTTTCCACTTTCAACGAATCATCCCGTCTGGTCATTTCCGCCACCCTTTCTTTATCCCTTCGGAGAATCTTAAACGGATCCCTTTGCGCGCTCCGCTTCATGAGCGGCCCATGCCGTTTCGATGACGCCGCCGCCCAGAACCCTGCCCCCTTCGTAAAAGACGGCGGCCTGCCCCGGTGTGACGGATTCCTGCGGCTCCCGGAAAACGACCTTCAGCTTTTCGCCGTCCCGAATCACCCGGCAGGGCGCCGGCTTCTTGCGGTAGCGGATTTTGACCTCCGCCGTTTCCGGAAAGCTGTCTGAATGGAGGTTCAAATCGCCCGCGACAAGCCCGTCCGCCAACAGATCCTCCTTGTGTCCGACGACCACCTGATTTTTGACGGCGTCGTAGCGCAGGACATAAAGCGGCCGGGGAGCGCTGATTCCCAGACCGCTGCGCTGGCCGATGGTGTACGCCAGGATTCCCGTGTGACGCCCCCGCACGCAGCCGGACGAATCCACGATGTCTCCCGGCGGCGACGCGAGCCGCCTTTGCGCAAAAAACCGCCGGTAATCGCCCTGGGGAATAAAGCAGATGTCCTGGCTTTCCGCCTTTTGCGCGACGGGCAGGCCGGCCGCCCGCGCCCGGGAGCGCACCTCCTCTTTTTTCATCTCCCCCAGCGGGAAAAGCACAGCGGGCAAATCGTCCCTTCGAATCGGGTACAAAAAGTACGTCTGGTCCTTGTTTTTGTCCGCAGCCCGGAACAACCCCCATCCGGAGGCCGTTTTTGCGACGCGGGCATAATGGCCGGTCGCCAGATAGTCAAATCCCAGGCTCCGCGCCCGGGCCAAGAGCGCGTCGAATTTCAGATAACGGTTGCAGTCCACGCAGGGATTGGGCGTTCTCCCCTTTAAATATTCGTCCGTAAATTTCCGGATGACCCGTTCTTCCATCAGAGAGGCGAAGTCGAAGACCAGGTGCGGCGCCCCCAACCGGTCGCAGACGCGCTTCGCATCTTCGATGGCGTCGCCGCCGCAGCAGCCGGCAGGGCTTTCGTCCCGACGGATGCCCAGCCCCATCGTCACGCCGGTAATTGCATGGCCCGCTTCCCGTAAAAGCAGCGCGGCGACCGACGAATCCACACCGCCGCTCATGGCCACCAGAACTTTTTTTGCCGCCGCCGTCATCTTTTTGCGAACCTTCCTTCCTCCGTGTTTGCCGTCCGACCCGACCGCTTCCGTCCGGTTATTAATACTATTACTTTGGTAGGAATTAATTCAGCGGCCGGGGTTTGTCAAGCGCTTTTCTCATGCGACGGCGGCGGCCGGCGGAAGCGGTCCGGCGGCCGGATATTTTTCCAATCTTGCAATTTCAGGCCAACCTTGCTATTCAACGGCAACAGAGTTCCAGGGGCGGCGTTCAAAAAAGATCGGGCGTTCATTAAACGGCAGCGACCCCCATCGGCGCGGTCCGGACCGCAGGCTTTAAATACGGAAACCCATCATGCAGAACCACATTGTCTTGTTCATTCTGGTCCTCGCAGCGACAGCGATCGTAAGCTTTGCCTACGCGATCTGGCGGGGCCGTAAAGACGAACAGATCCTGCGCAGCATCATTCAGAGTTCTCCGATCCCGATGTTCGTCATTTCCACGAACCACAGGATTCTGCACTGGAACCGGGCGCTGGAAGGCCTCTCCGGCATCAAGTCGGAAGATGTCGTCGGAACGGACCAGCAGTGGCGGGCCTTTTACAAATCGCCGCGTTCCTGCCTGGCCGATCTGATTCTCAGCAACAAGGTGATCAACTCCTCGATCCTCTACGCCGGCCAGGTCACCAAATCCAAGGTGCTCAAAGACGCCTACGAAGTGACGGAATTCTTCCCGGATCTGGGTGAAAAGGGAAAGTGGTTCCGGATCACGTCGGCGGCCATCCGGGATTCCGGCGGCAAGCTCTTCGGCTCGATGGAAACGCTGGAAGACATCACGGATCAGAAAACGGCGGAAGAGGAGCTCCTGAAGCGGACCAAGCTCGAGTCGCTGGGCACGTTCGCCGACGGCGTCGCCAAGGATTTCGACAGTCTGTTGTCGGCCATCCTGCGCAATGTTTTTCTGGCCAAAATTTCAGCCAGCGAAGAAGACAAAATCCTCGAAAACGGCCTGGCCATCGCGGAGCGGGCGGGCCTGCAAGCCAAGGAACTGGCGCACCGCCTCATCACCTTCGCCCAGGGAGGCTATCCCGTTAAAAAGCTCGAAAAACTCGACGACCTGATCCGCGAAGCGATCTCGAAGGCGCTGACCGGCTCCAAAGTCGTCTGCAAACCGGTGATCGCGCCCGACCTGTGGCCCGCGGAAATCGACGCCATGCAGATCAAGCAGGTCATCGAAAACATGGTCGCCAACGCCCGGGAAGCCATGCCGGAAGGCGGCGTCGTGGAGGTGATCGCGGAAAACATCACCACGGGAACCAATATCCGGACGCTCGGCGAGGGCAACTATGTCCGGATCGTCATCCGGGACAAGGGCATCGGCATTCCCCGGGAAAATCTTTCGAAAATCTTCGATCCCTACTTCACCACGAAGGAAAAGAAAGGCCGCGGCGGCATCGGCCTGGGGCTGGCCATTTGCGACTCGATCATCAAGTACCACAACGGTCTGATCAGCGTGGAATCGGTCGCCGGCGCGGGCACGTCCTTTTTTATCTACCTGGCCGCCGCCGTCAAAAACGGCGCGCCCTAGAATCCGCGGCCGCGGGAGGACGGCACGGGTGTCTTTTCGGAAAACGGCGGACTCATTTGTGGAATCGCCGGAAAACGGCGCGGTTGGACGGAGCGGCAGACGGCCGGTTTTCCCCGGACGGGTCCCCGCTGTATGAACGGTCGGCGCCCGCGCGTTTCCGGGAAAACCAACATCCGGATTCGAAAATCACTTCAGGTCAAATCCTCCTGTGTCTTTCTTGACGTCATTCAACAAACTTTCGATGTGACGCAAACGCTCCTGAAAAGTGGCAATCCCGAGCGCGGATTCCCGCGGGTGCAGGTTTTCGATTTCAGCCAGACGGCTGCGCAGGTGCAAAATCACCTCTTCCGCCAGGCCCAGAAGCAATGCGCGTTCATCACGATTCATGCCGATTACTCCGTTTCAGAATGTAAAAATCATCCCTGATGGATCTCGTTGACGGCCTTCCATGCCAGAAACGCTTTCTTTATCGATTCCGCCGCGGTTTCAATGCCGACATTCTGCATGTTGACCATGATGTCGTAATGCTTCGGATCGTTGATGTCCTCATTGAAATACTTGCGGATGAAACCGATCTGATCCGTATCGTATTTTTTCACATAGCCCTGCGCCTCCTTGAGCGGCAGTTTCCGGTCGCGCATGACCTTCTCGACGCGCGTGTCGAAGGGCGCAATGATGCGCACCCGAAACGCCTTGTCCTTGAGAATGAAGCTGCCCCCCCGCCCGATAATGATGATGTTGCCGTGCTGGGCGTCCGCGTGCATCACCATGGACAGGCGGCGGATGTACTCATTGGGCCAGATATGACGCGATTCGAAAAAAGAGCTGATGAGGCTGTCGAAAAGCGAGATGCTCTTTTCATCCAGCGATTTGATCACCTTGTCGCTGACGTGGGCGCTCTCCGCCACCGCGTGAATCAATTCGCTGCCGACCAGCGTCATGCTCAGGTCCGTGGCGAGAATGCGCGCCACCCAGCCGCCGCCGGCGCCCGCTTCGCTCGACAGGGTGATGACCGGGCCCGGTTTGTCCTTCTTTTCCTTCTGCCAGCGCATCACCTGGTCTTCCACCAGTTTGTCGACATCCTTGTCCCGCAGCTTGATGTCGCGCGTGTAGTCGGGGCAGTTCACGTCAAACAGGGCGTTGGTCTTAACCCGATAACGTTTCGTGCAGTTTTCGCGCCATGCACAGATGACACAAATTCTCTTGTCCGATCCCGTCGACATACGTCATACCCCCTTTCTGAAAAATCAAACGTTACGATGCTTCTTCCGACAGCGCCTCAAAACCGGCGACAATGTCCAGAAGTTCCTCGGTGATCGTCATCTGGCGGGTGCGGTGGAACTGCACGTGCAGGTCCTGCAACTGCTCTTCAATGTTTTTTTCGGCGTTCTGCATGGACGCCAGCCGGCTCGCGTTCTCGCTGGCCAGCGACTCGGCAAAGGCCCGGTAGAGCGACACGAACAGATACTCGCGGATAAGCGACGAAAAGATCTTGTCGCTGTCCATCCGGAAGATCGGCAGCGACTTGGAGTCCCATTTTTTCTTCGCGATCTGCCTGAGCCAGTCCATATCGACGGGCAGGAGCTGAAGCAGGCGGGGGTGGTACGTCGCTCCGGTCAGATACTCATTGTAAAACAGGACAAAGTGATCGATGTTGCCGCGGAAATGCCATTCGTCGATGATCATGATGATCTCCTGAACCAGCGGCGTAATGCCCGCCGTGGAGCCGGGCGTGCCGAGGAGTTCCTCCACCGGCTGTCCGGCATCCTCCAGGTAATCCGCCACGCGCGCCCCGATGCTCAGGACCTTGCGATTTTCTTTTTTCACCCCGGCGCTCTTGATATACTCCAGGGTGAACGTGGAGATCTGCTCGTTGAGTTGCCCGCACAGGCCCTGGTCGGACCCGAAAACGATGACCCCCAGGCGCTTCATCGTTGAATGCTTCCGGCGCATCGTCGCGCCCATCCGCTCCTTGAGCACGATCTGCAGGCCCATCTCGACGGCGCGGTTGTAGTCGCGCAGCGATTCCACAGCCCGTTGATACTGGCGGATGCTCACCGCCGCCAGCGCCTTCATCGTCTTGACGACCGACAGGAGATCGCCCGCGCTTTTCATTCTTCTTTTCAGCGACTCAGTTGTTTGCATTGGCTTCCTCGACCTCTTCAAGCGGTGCAATGGCCGGTTTGATTTTGCTCAGAATGCTGTCGCGGTCCGTGATGTCGATTTTCTTGCCGTCCTCGATGCGCGCGCACAGTTCCGGCAACTGCTCGTTGACGACGTCCAGAAGCCGCCCTTCCGCCTGGCGGATCTTTTCAATCGGAACCAGGTCCAGGGCGCCGCCCGTGATCGACAACAGCGACGCGATCTGTTCGGAGGCGCGCAGAGGCTTGTACTGGCCCTGCTTGAGAATTTCACGGACGCGCCAGCCGCGCTCGAGGGTCCGGCGCGTGGCGTCGTCGAGCCTTGTCCCGAAGCGGGAAAAGGATTCCAGCTCCTCGAACTGCGTGTAGGACAGGCGCAAATCCCCCGCGACGGACCGGTAGGCGGGCAGCTGCGTTTTGCCGCCGACGCGCGAAACGGATTTGCCGACATCCACCGCCGGCAGAATGCCCTTGTTGAAGAGCACCGGCGAAAGATAAATCTGACCGTCCGTAATGGAAATCAGGTTCGTCGGAATGTAGGACGACATGTCCTGCGCCTCCGTTTCGACGACCGGCAAAGACGTCAGCGATCCTCCGCCCAGTTCGGGGCGCATGTGCGTGGAGCGCTCCAAAAGACGGGAGTGGATGTAAAAGATGTCGCCGGGGAAGGCTTCGCGTCCGGGCGGCCGCCGCAAAAGCAGCGAAACTTCGCGGTAGGCCCGCGCATGCGAGGTCAGATCGTCGTACACGATCAGCACGTCGCGGCCCTGCTCGACAAAATACTCCGCCATGCTCGTGGCCGCGTAAGGCGCAATAAACTGAAGCCCCGGCGTGTCTTCGCCGGTGGCTACGACCACGATGCAGGATCCCATGACGCCGTGGTCGCGCAGTTCGGCGATGACTTTGGCCACGTCCGCGCTCTTCTTGCCGACGGCGCAGTAAATGGAGAGGATGCCCGTCTCTTTCTGATTGATGATCGTATCGACGGCGATGGCGGTCTTGCCGGTCTGCCGGTCGCCCAGGATGAGCTCGCGCTGGCCGCGTCCGATGGGAATCAGCGCGTCGATCACCTTGACGCCGGTTTGCAGCGGAACCGTCACCGGCGCGCGGTCCATGACGGCGGGCGCCGGACGCTCCACCGGCAGCCGCAGGACCGTGCTGACCTCGCCCAAGCCGTCGAGCGGACGTCCCAGCGGATCGACGATCCGTCCCAGAAGGCCGTCGCCCACGGGCACGTCCAGAACGCGCTTGGTGCGCTGCACCTCGGAACCCACCTGCAGATTTTCGCTGGGGTCCAGGAGGATCACGCCGATTTCCTTGGGGTCGATGTTGAACACCAGCCCCATGTAGTTGCCCGAAAACCGCACCAGTTCCTCTGCGCGGATGTGCGGCAGACCGCTGACCCGGGCGATATCGCGGCCGACGAACTGGACGGTGCCGATTTCATATTGTCTCAGTTCAGGATTCTGTTCGTCCAAAACCTTTTCCATGGTGTCAAACGTGTCGTCCAGAAAGGTTTTCAGCTCCTGACTTTCCAACGGATTTGTTTCCTGATTCATGTGCTGCCTCCTGTGGTAGGGAACAGTCGCGACTGTTCCCTACATGACGTTATGCCGCATGCGCTTCTTTCTGGAGCGTTTCCGTCAGGCTCTCCACCAGCGTTTCCAGATACTCGTTGAGGCTCCAGGCGATTTTATGGCCGTTGACCCGGAGTTCAATGCCGGATACCACGTCCGGTTCATGCAGATAGCGGATGGTAAAGCCGTTGGTGATCTGTTTTTTCAAAACCTCCTCGATCTGCGACTGTCTTGGCGCTGAAATGCCGAAGGCGCTCTGCACGGTCACCCGATTGCCGCCGCCGGTGATCGCCTGGCGGATCTGTTTGCTTTTCTCCGCATCGAGCGCCTGCAGCCGCCGGAGAAATTCCTCGATGATCCGGTCCTCCAGTTCCTCATCGGCCAGGTCGGACAGGGCCTTGCGCGCCGTCGCGTAAAGCTGTTTGGCGGCCCGCTGGCGCAGATCGTAGAAGAAGGCGCCCTGCTCGCGGAGCAGCATCTCCTGCCACCGGGTTTTGACCGTGTCGACTTCTTCGCGCACTTTTTCCATCAGCTCCTTGCGCTTGGCGTCCGCCGCCATCGTCGCCTCGTTGAGCATCACTTCCTTCTTCTCGTTGAGCATCTGATTGCGCTGCTCGTAAAGCTGGGCTTCCTCCCGCGCCTTGGCCTGCAGCGCGTCCGCATCCTCGAAACGCCGAGCGATCTTGGCTTCCCGGTCGTCCATGGCCTTGATGATCCGCCCGTACAAAAACCGCTTCAGCAGATACATCAGCAGGAGGAAATTAAAGATCTGCGCCAAAAATACAAACCAGTCGATATGCATGGATCATCCCCCTCACTTGGTAATGTGACCCCAGAAAGGATTGGCGAAAATCAAAATCATGGAAATCACGAAGCAGTAAATGGCGATCGATTCAATCATGGCCAATCCGACGAAAAGCGTTCGTGTCAAGGAATTCCTCTCATCCGGCTGCTGGGCGATCGCGGCCAGCGCCTGGGCGATTGCCTGCCCCATGCCTAAGCCCGGACCGATCGAACCGATCCCCATTGCCAAACCTGCACCGATAATCGAGGCCATCGCGACGAGACTTACACTGTCCATAAATACTCCTCCTTTAATTTCATTTGATCAGGCGGTTGAGCCTTCTTTCTTAACTTCCGCATGAACTTCATCCTCGGCAGAGAGCGCCGAGGCTATATAAACCATGGAAAGGATCGCAAAAATGTAGGCCTGGATTACGCCGATCAGCAACCCCAGGATCTGCATCACGACCGGGAACAGAAAAGGCGTGACGGCCAGCAGAATGCCGATGACCTTTTCGTGGCTCATGATGTTGCCGAACAGCCGGACCGTGAGCGCCAGCGTCCGGGACAATTCGCCCATGACGTGAAACGGGAAGAAAATGAAGGTCGGTTGAAAATACTCCTTCACATAATGGAGTACGCCGTTGCGTGAAATCCCGTAAAAGGGAACGGCGATAAACACACAGGTCGCGAGCGCCGCGGTAGTCGTCATGGACGACGTCGGCGCGACAAACCCCGGCACGATCACAAGCACGTTGGACACACAGATGAACAGAAAGAGCGTGCCGACCAGCGGAACGTAATGGTCCGCGCCTTTTTTGGTCATCTCGCTGATTTCCCCCCGGATGATGGAAATAACCACTTCCAGGAAATGCTGCCAGCGCGATACGTTCATTTCCGAAGACAGGTTGCGGGTGATGAGGATCGACCCGCCGACCAGGATGGCCATCACCAGCCAGGTATACAAAATGGTCACATTGAGGGTGATAAAGTTCCAACTCCAGATAATCACCTGATCCGGGCTGATCTGATTGAGCGATACGACTTCCATACAAACTCCTTTACCGGTTGATCGGTATCCGCCTTCTATTCAGGAACCGCCTCCAGCGTCTTTTGCGGCCCGAAATGATGCGTAAGGATCTTGCGCATCACCACAAATCCGACCAGGGCGAGAGCCAGTCTCTCCCAATGGCCGTCTTTCAGAAGAAAATAAAACGCCGATAAGACGACCGACAGACGCAGCGCATAACTGACGATGAGCAATCGCGCGCGGCTTTCCGCGCGGGACAATCGCTTTATGGTCTGCCAGAGGCTGAGAAAATAGAAAGCGCCCAGCGCCAGTCCCACGGCAAACATCAGCAGAAGCATCAGCATCGCGTTTATCTTCATGTCAGTCCTCTTCAATAATCGTGCTGCGAATCTTCCGGACCCAGTAAGCGGCGTTGATGCATCCGACGATCACGCCGAGAATAAGCAGCATCAGCGCCCAGGAATACTGGCTGGGCCAGGTGCGGTCGATCCAGAGGCCGAGCGCGATGCCGATGAGCGTGGGAATGGCGACCGCCCATCCGATGATGCCGAACATCCCCAGGCCGAACCAGACCGTTTCATTCTTGTGTTTCAGGCCCCGGATGCGCAGAGCTTCCCGTTGGGCGACTTTCTCCGTGAAATGATCCGCCGCTTTCCGGCGCCGGTTGGAAGTTCGTCGTATTTCAGCCATGTTGATAATTCCTTCCTTGCTCGTTTGGGGTCCGGCAGGCGCGATCGGAAATCGCGCCCTACTTCAGTTCGACGAAGCGCCGGATCAGGGACGCCTCGAGTTTCGCCGCGGCGGAGCGCACCAGCTTTTCCCGCTCGTCGAGCGCGTCGTACTGCTCCACCACCACCTGTTTGAGTTTTCCCAGCTCCGCCGCCTTAACGGCGTTGCGCGTGGAGACCAGAACGTCCGATCCCTTTTTCACCAGGGTGCCGACATCCATGGCCAGAAGCTCCTGGCCGCCTTCCGCCAGCTCGTAGGAAAAGATGCCCGGCGCCAGCGTGGCGACAAAGTCGATGTGATTCGGCATCAGGCAAAAAGAGCCGTTTTCCGCTTCCGCGACGATTTTCCTGACCTCCCGCTCCATCAGCACTTCCGCCGGCAGTAAAATTTTAAGCAGCATGGTTGATCTTCGCCTCGTCAATCGATCCGATCATGTACAGCGCGCGTTCCGGATAATCCGCAAATTCGTCGTTGAGGATCCGTTCGCACCCGTTAAGCGTATCCTCGCGCGACACCATCTTGCCTTCCGTCCCCGTGAACTGCTCGGTGACGAAGAACGGCTGGGTGAAAAACCGCTCGAGCCGCCGCGCCCGGAACACGGTCCGCTGATCCTCGCGGGAGAGCTCCGAGATGCCCAGCATGGCGATGATGTCCTTGAGATCTTCGTAGACGGCCAGGGTCTTGCGGATTTCCTGGGCGATTTTGTAGTGGCGCTCGCCGGCAATGTTCGGCATCAGCATCTTGGAGCCGGACTGCAGGAGGTCGATCGCAGGGTACAGGCCTTCGCTCGCGCGCTTGCGCGACAGCGCGATGGTCGCGGACAGGTGGCCGAAGGTGTGCACGGCCGAGGGATCGGTGAAATCGTCCGCCGGCACGTACACCGCCTGGATGGACGTGATCGCGCCGGTCTTGGTGTTGCAGATGCGCTCCTCGAGCTCCGCGAGCTCCGTGGCCAGCGTCGGCTGATAGCCCAGGCGCGACGGCAGCTGTCCCAAAAGGCCCGACACTTCCATGCCCGCCTGGATGAAGCGGAAGATGTTGTCGATCATCAAAAGCACGTCCTGCTTGGCGTCGTCGCGGAAATACTCCGCCATGGTGAGCGCCGCGTGCCCCACGCGGAACCGGGCGCCGGGCGGCTCGTTCATCTGGCCGAACACCATCACCGTATTTCCCAAAACGCCGCTCTCCTCCATTTCGCGGTAGAGCTCCTCGCCCTCGCGGCAGCGCTCGCCGATGCCGCAGAAGATGCTCATGCCCTCGTGCGCGCTGACGGTGTTGTGAATCATTTCCGTGATGAGAACGGTCTTGCCGACGCCCGCGCCGCCGAAGAGCCCCGCCTTGCCGCCGCGCTCGAGCGGCGCCAGCACGTCGATGGCCTTGATGCCCGTCTCGAAAATTTCGGAGACGGTGGACTGGTCGCGCAGCGGAATCGGTTCATGGTGGATCGACCGCAGCTCGCAGCCTTCCACGGCGCCTTTCTTGTCGATGGTGTTGCCGAAAACGTTGAACACCCGACCCATCAGCGCCCCTCCGACGGGAACCTCAAAAGGCTTTCCGGTGTCCGTGACGACGGCGCCCCGGGCCAGTCCCTGCGTCGGCGTCAGGGCGACGCCCCGGACAGTATTGTTATCCAGCTGCGTAAATACCTCGATGATGTATTCACCCTTTTCTCCTGCGATGAGGACATTCCGGATCGACGGCGCGACGGGAAACCAGATGTCGACAACGCTGCTGCGGACGGATAAGACTCTTCCTTGATGAATTTGTTCAGCCACGGTTCGTTCACCTCTTTTTATTTTTTCCGGGAGTCTCTCCCATGAGCTTCACATAGGTGTCTGTCAGCACATAGACGATGTAGTCGAAAATCAGAATGGTCCGGGTCTGACTGTCGAGCGCCTGCTGCTGCTCCATCACGTTGATAAAAATGGCCTGGAATTCGGCGTAAAGCCAGATGTGGCGGCGCATCAGCGTAATCGCGTAAAACGCCTCCGGCAGCGGCACGCCCTCCCTGAATCGCGTCTCGGAATACTTGGTCATGAAATCGGCGATGGTGGGAAACGCATCGCGCAGCGTGTAAACGCTGCTCAGTTTGCGGTAAAATTCGGCCGCCTGCGGCACGAGATAATCTTCACTGAGATAATGAAAAAAGGGGGTTCTTGCATTTTTGGTGACGTCCTTTGCCCACTGTTTGGCGATCGCTTCGGAATGGTTCGCCATCAAATCCAGTAATTTCAATGATGCCAGCATCTGTTTTCTCCTCGACGCGATTTAAAAACGTTCTCCACACCATGAAACTGCTTTTTTCTGGTCTTCCCTAACAGCAAGGGATGTGCCAGACAAGGCGGTTTTGACGAAACGCCTTGATGGCGCCGGGTTTGAAGCCGCAACGCCCCTGCCGGCCGCCGCCGGCGCAAACGACCCGGATGTCCCTGCCGCCGTCTGCAGAAAACGGAGAAAAGACGCGAAAGGCCCGCCGGTATTGCTCCGGCGGGCGGCGACGTTTTTGTCATGGGGGCGCGACTGAAATGTCGCGGAGGATAATTTTTTTCGAGGGCAACTCCGGGTCCGATCCCGGAAAAGATGAAGCGCGCTTTCTCTCAGGCGTCGGAAGGCGTCTTGCGGATGCGGACGTCGCGCTGCGGCAGGGGAATTTCAATGCCTTTTTCCCGGAAGCGGCGGGCGATTTCATAGTAGAGCTGGCTTTTGAGGACGCCGGGACGGTTGATGTAGTCCCGCGTCCAGACGCGCAGGTTGAATTTCATGGCGCTGTCGGAAAATTCGGAAAACAGCACGTCCGGCTTGGGATCCTTGAGGACGCCGGAATTGTTAAGGGCTATTTCCAGGAGAACCTTGCGGACGACCTCCGGATCCTCCCGGTACGCGACGCCCACCGGAAAATTGAAGCGGACGCTGCGGTCCGTGTGGCTCCAGTTGATCACGGTTCCGGAAATGAATTCCGAGTTCGGCACGATGATGGAAATATTGTCGTTGGTGATGATCGTGGTCGCCCGCATTGAAATATCCACGACATCTCCTGCGACATCGCCCACCTCGATCCGGTCGCCCACTTTGACGGGCCGCTCCAGGAGGATGATGAGACCGCTCACGAAATTGTTCGTGATGTTCTGCAGGCCGAAGCCGATGCCGACGCCCAGGGCGCCCAGGAGGATGGTGAGGCTGCTCAGATTGATTCCCGCGGTTTGCAGAATGACGACGAAGCCCACCACCAGAAGGAGGTACTTGACCATGGAGCCGACGGCGACGCGCACGCCCAGGTCGAGCCGGCTTTTCGCGAGCAGGCGGTACGCAATGAGTTTATTGAGCGCCGAAGCCGCGACGACCAGTACCGCGGTCGCCAGAATCAGGTAACCCAGCATCCAGAGCGTGAAGGTGGCGTCCCCCACTTTGAAAAGCGGAATGTTGAGCGAATCTAAGATATTTCTTATCCAATCGGTCATGCCGTCCATACGATCCTCCTAGAACGGAAAGAATACGGGAATCAGGAGCGTCGCGAGAATCCAGAAGATGATGTTGAGCGGCGTTCCCACCCGGAGAAAATCTGAAAATTTATATCCCCCGACGCCGTAAATCATGGTGTTGGTCTGATAGCCGACCGGCGTCATGAAGCTTGCGGAGGCGGCAAAAGCAATCGCCATGAGAAACGGCGTGGGGTTCACGCCCATGGCTTTGGCCGCGGCGATGGCGATCGGCGCAAGCAGAACGGCCGTCGCGTTGTTGGACATCATTTCGGTCAGCAGCGTCGTCGCGATGTACAGGGCGGCGACGATGGCCACCGGCCCCCATCCGCCCAGAAACTGGATCATTTTTCCGGACAGATACATGGCCGTCCCCGTCTTTTCCAGCGCCACACCGAGCGAAATCACGCCGCCCAGCAAAAAGATGACTTTCCAGTCGATGGCATCGTAGGCTTCTTCCAGCGTGATGCAGCCGGCCACCACCAGCAGAATCGCGCCCACGATCGCGCCGACCATGATCGGCACAATGCCGAGCGCGGCCGTGACGATGACGCCGAGAATGATGAGCACCGCGGGAAGGATCTTGCTTTTGCGGTACTGCGGCGTTTCGATGTCGGACACGATGATAAAATCGTTGTTGCTCTTGAGCGCCTCGTAGTTTTCCCGGCGGGCTTCCACTAAAATGGCGTCGCCCGCTTTAAGCGGCGTGTCGGCAAAGCCGGTATTGAAAAGCTGTCCGTTGTGGCGCAGCGCCAGCGCCGTGGCGTGGAAAATATTCCGGAAGGCGGAGGATTTGATGGTTTTGCCGATAAGACGGGAATTCGGCGCGACGACCACTTCCGTAAGCAGCAGCTCCTCGCAGCGGAAATCGGTGTCGTGCAGTTCGCAGTCCGACTTCATCGTAATGCCCATGCGATCCTTGAGCGTCTGGAGCTGCCGGATGTCGCAGCGCACCCGGAGCAGATCGCCGGCCGCGAGGACGATGTCGGATACCGGCACGAGAAGCCGGTGGCCGTTGCGGATCACCTCCAGAATGTCGAGATCCAGCTCCTTGACCAGCGGGGAATCCGCCACCCGGGCGCCGACCGATTTGGCCTTTTCCTCCAAAACAATGTCCGTGAGGTAGTTCTGCATCCGGTATTTGTCCGTCAGATTCTCCTCCGCCGGCTGCCGGGGAATGAGCCGCACGCCGACCAGCGCCATGTACAGCGTGCCGGCGGCAAAAAAGACCAGGCCCAGCTTGGTGAATTCAAACATGCCCAGGGCGGGCAGACCGTGCTGAACGGCGATCGAACTCACCAGAATGTTCGTGGACGTGCCGATGAGCGTGCAGACGCCGCCGAACATCGAAGCAAAAGACATCGGCATCAAAAGCCTGCTGGGGCTGAGTTTGTTGGTGGCGGCCAGCCCCAGCATGATGGGAATGAACACGGCGACCACCGGCGTATTGTTGACGAAGGCCGACGCGACGCCGACCAGGACCATCGTTCCGACAAGGCCGACCCAGAAATTGAACCGGAAAATTTTCGACGAGAGACTGCCCAGAAAGGTCACCGCGCCGGTTTTCTGCAGGGCCGCGCTCAGAATGAACATGGCGCCCACCGTCACCGTAGCGACGTTGCTGAAGCCGGAAAGCCCCTCCGTGGGCGTCAGAATGCCGCTGACGATCAGGACCGTCATCACCAGGATGGAAGTCAGATCAACGGGAAGTTTCTCGGAAGCAAACAGAAAAACGGCCAGGACAATCACCCCCAGCACCATCAGCATGTCCAGCGTCATATGGCCATCCTCGCGTCGGTAGTTTCATCCGCATGGTGTCCGGCAGCCGTCCTGTGCGCCGCCATTTTCTCATCGCTTCATCCATAAAGGAATTTTACATCGCAAGCAATCTGTTTTTATGAACAGGGAAAAACCGACCGCCGGGAAAGCGCCGGGACGAAAAATTTAATTGTTTGCAAATACAATTATTTAGAAAATATTTTCAGGCGTCATCAGCGCGGCGCAGAAATGTGCATTCGAACCGTCATCGACGCCACAACCAACGACGCCGCCGGTCGTCTCTCCCCATTCCGGAGTCTTTGGATTCCGGAACGGGGAGGATAATTTTCACCGACCGCCGGAGGCGTTCATGCCGCGCGCCAGACTTTGCCGCGGAACTGCCGTTCGGCCCATTCGTAGGTCGTCTCTACGGCATAAATGGCGTCCTGGATTTTGGCGTACACAGGGAAGCCGGCCTTGCGCAGCGCGGCAAACGTGGAAATTCGGACGCGCTCGGATTCCAGATCGTCTTCCACGAAGCTCGCCAGGACGGCGATCACGGGTTTTCCGATCTGCCGGGCCATTTCGCCGATCGTATCGGCGCTGTTCTTGACGTTGAGGAAGAGTTCCGCGCGCATGATGTATTCGACCGAAAAGTAGGGAACGATGACATCGATGGATTCGTCTTCGTCCATGGCCTTCATCGTATGCAACATGACGTTGAGGTCGAAGCCGAAGGCGCCCAGATCGACCGGATTAATCGTCGAGGTGTTGACGCCTCTGATTTTTTCGCCGATTTTCCGCTGCGCGGCCTCGCCCAAGTCAGGAAGCATCAACCCCGCCTGGACGGCCAGATCGCTGAAGAGCACCGAAATGCCGCCGCCGGCGCCGAGAAACCCCACGCGCCTTCCCCGCGGAGTCTTTTCCGCCGCGCCCATCATCACCAGATGCATCAGCTGATCGAAGTCGTCCACCAGAAGACCGCCGTGCTGCCGGACGGCCGCCGCCCAGAGGGTATAGTTGCCGGCCATGGCTCCCGTGTGGCTGGCCGCGGCCTTCGATCCCGCTTCCGTTTTTCCGCCCTTGAGAAGAATGACGGGCTTTCTGGCCGTCGTCTTTTTCAGCGTCCGGAGAAAGGCGTCCGCGTCCTTGATGTCCTCGACGTAGCAGGCGATGAGCTTCACCTGCTCGTCGTCGGCCAGGTAGTCGAGGTAATCCTCGATCCGCAGGTCGATCTGATTGCCGTAGGAGACGACTTTATTGATCGCGATTTTCCGCGTCGCGGCGAGTCCCAGGAAATTGGCCGTCATGCCGCCCGACTGTCCCAGAAAAGCGACGTTTCCCGTTTCGAGGGGCCCGGGGGACAGCGCGAAAGACACCTTGGATTCGGACGAGTGAATGCCGATGCAGTTGGGCCCCACGATCCGCAGCTCCCCCTTCCGGGCTTCCCGCAGCAACTCTTCTTCGAGCAGCCGGTTGCCGGTTTCTCCGAAGCCCGACGTAAAAAAATGGATAAACTTGATTCCCCGGCGGACCGCCGCCCGGACGATGTCCACGGACTGCTCGACCGGCGCGGCGACAATGGCAAAATCCACCGGTTCGGGCAGATCGCCGATGGACGGATAAACCTTGCAGCCGTCGATCTCCCCGCCTTTCGGATTGACCGGATAAATCTTCCCCGTATAACCGTTTGCCCGGATAATCTGGAAATAGGGCATTTTTCCGCCGCCCAGGTTGCCGGACGCGCCGACAACGGCTACGCTTTTCGGATAAAACAACGCATCGAGATTCATCGCATTCCTCCCTTGATTCCGTCTCAGATTTCAACGCGCCGCCCGGGACGGGCGGCGTTTGTGAACTATACAGCGTCTTTCCGGGGATGCAAGGCGAAATTTCGCGGCTACGGTTTGGCCTGGCCCGCGCCGGTGATGAAGATCTTCCAGAGCGTTTTAAAGGTCAGGTAGTCATGTCCGCCTTCGATCACCACCACGCGTTCGGGCGGCAGCAGTTCGGCCAGGAGCTGATGCCCCCGGGAATAGGGATCGCCGGCGCCGTACCCCAGATAAACGATTTTTTCGGGATGATCGGCCACAGACACTTTCAACCAGCGCCACAGCATCTGCTGCCAGTCCACGCCGTAGACATACTCGCCCGGCTCCCACGCGCGCGGGCCGCCCGCAGCTTCGATTTGCGCGAGAAAAAGCGGCGCGCCCAGAAACGGCGCAATGAGGTAAACGCGCGCGATGTCTTCGGGATGATCCATGTAATACAACAACGACCCCAGTCCGCCCATCGAGAAGCCGACGAGCCAGATTTCCGCATACCCTTTGGCGCGGGCCGGATCGATCACGTCTTTTTTCAGCCGGTCGATCAGGCGGCGGTCGCCGTAGTAACCGATATGGGCGTTGGGCGCGACGATGTCGCAGGACAGGCCGCAGGCCCACACGTCCGCCACAAGCCCTTCTTCCTCAAAGCTGCGATGGCTGCCGCCGATGCCGCGCAGAAAGACAATCAGCCGCGACGAGGACGGCGCGTCGGGATTTTCGTAGGAAAGCACGTCCATGGGCCGATTGGCAAAGAGGGCGCAGCCTGACAGCAACACGCCCAGAACGACCGCCAAAAGCGCCGCCGCCGCGCGGTTTTTCCCTCGCCTTCCCCTGCCTGCGCGGCCGTCTGCGATCACGCTTCCTCCCCTCTTCTCCGCCGGCTTCGCCGCCGGCTATTCCCCCGCATGCTCCCGGGCAATCCTTTTTCCCCGCTCCACGTCGACAAACAGGATGACGACGAGGGCGATGAAAAAAAAGACCGAACACACCAGCACGGCCCGCTGCAACCCCAGCAGCGTCTGCAGCAGGCCCAGGCCCATCAGACCGACGATCGCCGCAAGGCGGCTGGTAAAGCTCCACAGGCCGAAGAACTCGCCGGCCTTCGTATCCGGAGAGAAAAGCCCCACCATGGCGCGGCAGGCGGACTGCGTGGAGCCCAGGCCCAGGCCCGCAAGCGACCCGATCACCAGAAAAACATGCTCTTCCCGGAACGATGTCCCCCAAAGACGATTGAGAAATTCCGTCACGGGGCCGACGCCGTAAATCAGCGTGACGGCGACGACCCAGATGACGAGCGTGAGAATAAACGTCTGTTTGGCTTTCCACCGGTCCTGGATGACGCCGAACAGCAACGCGCCTCCCGCCGCCGTGAACTGCGTAATAACAAACATCAGCATCTGCGTCTGCGCCGACCAGCGGACCACCTGGTCGCCGTAAATGAAGGCAAAGGAGATCACGATGGACAAGCCCGCGTAGGCAAAGAAAAACGATCCCAGGAGGATCATCAGATCCCGGTACTCCCGAATGTCCGAAAAGGTCCGGCGAAGCCTTTTGAAGCCGATCGTGAAATAATTTTCGCCCGGCGGCAGCGGTCGGGCCGCCGCCCGCTCTTTCACCCACAGAAAGGTCGGTATCGCGGCGACGAGGAAAAACGCTCCCGTCACCGGTCCCACCCAGCGCAGCCGGGGAAAGTTCTCCAGCGTATAAACGCCCGCGCCCAATCCGAACATGACGAGCGCCGTCGACAGCAGGCCGCCGAAGTAGCCCAGCCCCCAGGCCCAGCCGGAGATCTTCCCCAGATCTTCGGGCGGTCCGAGACCCGGCAGAAAACTGGAGACAAACGATTCGCTGTAGGAAAATCCGATGTTGGACAGGATGATGAACAGCATGCCCAGCAGGATGCCGCCGGGCCGGACAAAGTAAAGCGCGGCGGTGGCGACGACCGTCAGAAGGCAGCTTGCGAAAAGAAATTTTTTCTTTGCTCCCGTATAATCCATGATCGCGCCGAGGACGGGCGCCGTGAGGAGCACCAGGAGATAGCTGACGGAGAGAGAAACGCTCCACAGCAGATTGCCCAGGCGGAATTCGGGACCGTCGGCCACGATGAGCCGCGGAAAGATGACGCAGAAGACCACGGTGATGATGACGGTCGTGTAGGATGAATTGGCAAAGTCGAACATGGCCCATCCGAACAATTCTTTGCGTGGGGCTCTGGGCGTTTCCGTCATGGATGTGGATGTCCTTCCCGCCGGGAACAGGCGTCGATCACGTTTTTTTTCGGGCGCATTATACTCCGGCCGCCGGATATTGCAAAGACGATCTTCCGCCGGCGGGCGGTATTGACAGATGTCCGGGAAAAGCCTAGAGTCCGCGCATGAAAATTGTTTATTGCCCATTTGGCCGGCGGCGGCCGGCGTCCGTCTTCGGGCGGAGGAAAAGCGCCGGTTCGCACAAAAGGAAAGCGCCATGACCGGAGAAAAACTGTGGACCGGGCCTTTTGTCATGGTGAGCGCGATCAATTTCCTGGTCTTCCTGACGCATTTTCTGCTCATGGTCACGATCGCCTCTTACGCCGTCATGCAGTTCGGCGCCGCCACCGACACGGCGGGACTCGTGGCGGGCATTTTCATCATCGGCGCGTTAATGGGCCGGCTGGGAACCGGCCGCTTCATCGAAGACGCGGGAAGCAAAAGGGTCCTTATCGTAAGCACCGGCTTTTTTATCGTCACGTCGGCCCTGTATTTCGCCGCGTTCAACCTGACGGGACTGATCGTCATCCGCTTCGTCCACGGCATCGCCTTCGGCGCGGCCAGCACTGCGACGGGCACCATCGTCGCCCAGATCATTCCCGCCGGCCGGCGCGGCGAAGGCATCGGCTATTACAGCATCGGCGCCATTCTGGCGGTGGCCCTGGGGCCTTTTGTCGGCGTCCTTTTAATTTCCCAGGCGGATCCCCGGATGATTTTTCTGGTCACATCGGCTCTGGCGGCAAGCAGCTTCGCCCTGTCCTTCGGCATCGGCCGATCCGCCTTCGGCCCGGCCGAACCGGAAACGGCCCAAGCCGGCGCAGGCTTGCGGCTTTCGGGTTTCTTCGAATTCAAGGCCATTCCGATTTCGATCATCATTTTGGTCATCGGCTTCAGCTACAGCGGCCTTCTGACCTTCATCTCCCTGTACGCGAAGGAAATCCATCTCGAGCAAGCCGCCGGCTTTTACTTTCTGGTCTACGCGGTGACGGTCCTGATCTCCCGGCCGTTTATCGGGCGCCTGTATGACGTCCGGGGCGCCAATTTTGTCGTCTATCCCTGCCTGATCGTTTTCGCCGCCGGCATGCTGCTCTTCAGCCGGGCCGCCGATTCCGTTACCCTGCTCGTGTCGGGAGCGCTGATCGCCCTGGGATACGGCAACTTCATCTCCTCGGCGCAGGCGATCGCCATCCGGGGCGTCAAGCCCCGCCGCCTGGGCCTGGCGACGTCCACCTTTTTTATGTTTGTGGATCTGGGCTTCGGAGCGGGACCCTACCTGCAGGGTCTTCTCATCCCGTACACAAACTATCGCGGCCTTTACGGCATCATGACCGGAGTCATCCTGGCCGCAATTCCGCTTTACTATATCCTGTATGGAAAAAAGGCGTCGGCCGAACTGCGGCCCGCGCGGATCGATACAGAAAAAAACTGAAGGAGGATTGAAAGAATGAAAAATGCTTCGCCGTTTGTCGTGACCGTCAGCCGCGAGCTCGGTTGCGGCGGCGCCTACGTGGGGCAGCAGCTCGCCCGGCGCCTGAATATCTTTTACGCCGACCGGGAAATCATCGACGAAGCCGCCCGACGCTTCTCCGTACTGGAAGAAGATTTGAAATTCCGCGAAGAAAAAAAGCTTTCCTTCTGGCAATCGTTCATCCGTTCGTACGCGACGACACCGGATGCCTATGTTCCGCCGCGCATTCTGCCTCCCTCGGACCGGGAGCTGTTTCAGGCCGAAAGCGACATTATTTTACGCATCGCCGGCGAGCGGCCGGCGGTCATCATCGGCCGCTGCGGCGACTACATCCTGCGCGACCATTCGAATCATGTCAGCGTTTTTCTCCATGCCGACGCGGCCTTTCGCCGCGGCCGCATCGAGCGGCTCTACGGCGTCACTCCGGAGGAGGCCGAAAAAATGATCGTCCGGAGCGACCGGGAAAGAACGCTTTACCACCGCACGGCGACCGGCCTGGAATGGACCGATGTGCGGCGCTACGACATCGGCCTGTCCACCAGCAAAACGGGCGTGGACAGGACGGTCGACATTCTGTTGAACTACATCCGGGACCTGGAACGGCAATGAGACGCGGCCGCACAGAAAAATTCTTGCCGGATCCGGCTCCTTTGTGTTTAACTTCCGACCATGGGTAAGAAAACATTCGTTGATGGCCGACGGCGCCGCACCGCAACCGCGCAACGGGGAACGCCTCCAAAACCATTCGGAGCCGGCAAAGCATCGGGGAGGCCCCGTTGATTCGCCGTCATCCCGTTTTATTTTTCTTTTTGTGCCTGGCCGTTCTGTGCGCCGCCGTCGTAAGCTTGCGCCTGGGCTTTCGCTACGTCGAAGTGGGCCGGGGCATCGCCGGGAGCGACGGCAGCCGGCCCACGATCTTTTACGGACGGCCGCTGGAAATCCGCCGCGGCGACTCCCCGGACAATCTGCGCCTGGGCGAGCGGCTGCACCGTCTGGCCTACCGACGGGTAACCGGAAAACCGTCCGCTCCCGGAACCTATGTCCGCGACAAGGGGCATATCCGGATTGTCCCGCGCCGCCGGGAGGACGGAAGGACGGCGGCGCCGGTGGAAATCGCCCTCGCGGACGGCCGGGCGGCTTCCTTCACGGTGAACGGCAAAACGCAGGACGTCGTGCGCCTGGAGGCGGAGGAAATCGGCCGCCTCCTGAATCCGAAGCTGGAATCCCGGCACCAGGTATCGCTCGGCACGGTCTCCCCGCACCTGCAAAACGCAGTCATCGCCTGTGAAGACAAACGCTTTTATTCCCACCCGGGCATCGACCTCCTCGCTGTCGGCCGCGCGCTCCTGGTCAATCTCCGGGAGGGCCGCTTTGCGCAGGGCGGCTCCACCATCACGCAGCAGGTCGCCAAGAACTTTTTTCTCTCGCCGCGCAAAACCGTCGCGCGCAAGCTCAACGAAGCGGAGCTCGCGCTGGCGCTGGAGCTGCGCTACTCCAAGAAGCAGATTCTGGAGATGTACCTCAACAAAATTTACCTGGGGCAGACGGGCGTCGAACGGATTTACGGCGTCGAGGACGCGGCGGACGCTTATTTCTCCAAACGCGCGGCCGATCTGACGCTGCCGGAGGCGGCGCTTTTGGCCGGGATCATCCAGGCGCCGAACCGCTACCTCCTGTTTCGAAATACGGAGGCGGCCAAAGCGCGCCGCAATCGCGTCCTGGCGCGGATGAGGGATCTGGACATGATTTCGGAAGAAGCGTTTGCACAGGCGTCCGGGGCGCCGGTGACGCTGCGCTCGGGCGAGGCGCCCGTCCACCTTTCGTCCTACTTTATCGATTACATCCAGCGGATCACCAAAGACGAGATGGGCAACGAGCGGCTCTACCACACGGGATACCGCTACTACACCACCCTCGATCCCGTCATTCAGCAGGCGGCTGAAGAAGCGGTCACCCGGGGCCTGGAAACGATCGAAACGAAGGCCCGCCGCGCCCGCGAACCTCTCCAGGCCGCGCTCGTCGCGGTGGATCCGAAGACGGGAGAGCTCGTCGCCATGGTCGGCGGTCGCAATTACGCGCAAACCCGCTTCAACCGGGCTCTGGACGCCCGCCGCCAGCCGGGCAGCGCCTTTAAGCCGTTCGTACTCGCCGCGGTCCTGTCTTCATCGCTTGCGGGAAAATCACAGCTCACGCTGTCGAGCCTGGTGTCCGGCGGGCCTATCACCCTGGACACGCCGGAAGGCCCCTGGACGCCGTCCAATTACGAGGACAAAACCTACGGCGATCTTCCCCTTCGAAAAGTCTTCGAGGAATCCGTCAACACCGCCACCGTGCGGCTGGCCTCCGACATCGGCTTTCAGGACGTGCTCGATACCGCGCGGCGGGCGGGCATCAAAAGCCCGCTCAGACCCGTCGGATCTCTGGCGCTGGGAAGCTTTGAGGTTTCACCGCTGGAGCTCGCCTATGCATACGCCACCCTGGCTTCCGGAGGCATCCGCTTTGAACCGTTTCCCCTGTATTCGGTCACTGCGGCGGACGGAGAACCGCTCCTGACCCGCACGGTTCGTCAGCACAAGGCGTTTGATCCGCGGGTGGCCTACCTGGCCGGTTATGCGCTCCAGGGCGTGCTGGAACGCGGCACGGCCGGCGAGGCCCGGGCGCTGGGCATCACCTTTCCCGCGGCGGGCAAGACCGGAACCACCAACGGCAACCGCGATTCGTGGTTCGTATGCTACACGCCGGACATTGTCTGCGCCGTCTGGGTGGGATATGACGCCGGCGCGGACACGGGGCTCACCGGCGCTGCCGGCGCGCTGCGCATCAGCGCGCGGTTTCTGCGGGCTCTCTATCCGCACGCCGGTCCTTCTCCCGTGGCAGTGCCGGAAGGCATTGAAACGGCCGTCATCGATCCCGACACCGGCTACCTCGCCACGACGGCGTGTCCGAAAACCTTTTCGGAAGCCTACCTGCTCGGCACGGCTCCCACCGAAACCTGCCCCGCGCATCCGGTTTCTCCCGTGATGGACGCCATCCGTGACACGGCGCGCGAAGCGGGCAGTTTTTTCCGCCGGCTGTTCGAATAACTACAATCCCAAAAAGTCAAAGGGCCGGGCCGGCGCAAACAGCTTCGCCGTATCTCCCGCCAGGAAACGGTCGTCGCGCAGTTCCAGTTTTCTCACCGGCGCGGACGCGGAGAAATCGAGCCGGTCGAGCGTCACCCAGAAGAGATTGGGCGTCAGCGTCGATTCGAAATAATAGACTTTGTTCTTGTGATCGGACACGGTGCGCCAGCGCGTGGACGAGATGTTGGGCTGTCCCGGCGTGCTGATGCCGTAGGGCACCGAAACATTGCGGATCACGCTGAAGACGCCCGCCAGCGCGATCCGGAGGTCGGCCGTTTTGGGAATGGCGTTGATGTAAAACCAGGCGCGGGCAAAGCGGTCCGCCGAGCGGTTCGTTCCCGGCAGCATGACCGTGCCGCCGATCTGCTTCCAGTATTCGTTCAAGGCCAGCTGTCCGTCGTAGGACGGCGAGTTGGTCATCACCTGGTAGTCGCGGCTGTGGGAAATGACGAGTTTGCCGCCGAGGCATTCAAAAATCGCGCTGTCGCCGGTCGCGTCGGAAACGGACAGATGAACGGTCGCCAGGCCGGCGACGCCGGGGGCCTTGGCGGTGACCAGGGCAAACGGCTCCCGGCGCATGGCCTCCACCGCCTCCGCCACGGTCGCGAAGTTGTCCAGCGCGTACTGGGTCCACACGGACAGGGCCAGGCCGGTTTTTTTTCCGTCCCAGGCCGGATACCGGGATTCCGCAAGCCAGAGCAGATTGGCCGCCAGGCCTTTTTCATTGAGGCCGTCGGTGGTCGAATTGTCGTAGGCGGACGCGATCACGCTGCCGTAGAGCGATGTCCACCGGAGCGAACGGGCTCCTACGCGCCCGTCGCGCGCCATGCCGCGGGGAAACGCCCAGAGATGGGTCTTCATGTCCTCGATCCAGTCCATGCTGCGCGCGGTGAGGACCGTGTCCTGGGGGCCGAGGTAAACAATCCGCGAACAGGCCTCGGCTGAAACTGCCGCAAGCAGCAGCATTCCGGCAATGATGCCCGCCGCGAGCATGTTTTTTCTTCGAAGATTCATAGGAACTCCTTTCCTTTTTTAAAGAAGTCGCCGGCCGGCGAAGGCCGCCGCGTTGTTATCTATCTCCGCCCGCCGGCCCGGCGCAACTGTTTTTCCGGCGTTCTTGTCGAAAGCCCCGCCCGAGACAAAGCCATGCCAGCCCCGCGACGGACAAAAGCGTCAGTCCATAGAGGAAAGCGTCGCCCCAGACGGCGTATGGCGAGCGCTTGCGGGGGATGTAGAGCGTATGCGCGGAGACGGCCTTTTGAAAAAGCGGCGTCGGCGAACCGGGCAAAATTTCACCCGTCGGTTCCACAAAGACGCTCACGCCGGAATTGGCGACCCGGACCAGGGGAATCCGGTATTCGACCGAACGGAACAGGGCCAAAGACAGGTGGATGACCGACGCGGGGCTTTTGCCGAACCAGGCGTCGTCCGCCATGTTGACAAGCACGTTGCCGCCCTGCCGGACGAACCGGCGGGTGTGGTCCGAGAAGACGGCCTCGTAGCACAAAGACGGAATGAGCCGCGCCGCTGAGCCTGCGGCATAGGTCACGACGCCGCGGTCGCCCGGCACAAAGGGCATCACGCCGGGAAAAAATTTTCTCAAAAACGGCAGTTCCCGCTCCAGCGGCAGATACTCGCCGAAAGGCACGAGGAGAAGTTTGCGGTACTCTTCCTGCGCCCGGCCGTCCGGATCGATCAGGATAACGCTGTTGTAATACGACCGCCCGGCATCGCCGGCCGGTGACGCGCAGGGAACCAGCAAGGGCCGGCCCGCTTCCCGGGCCAGCGGCGGAAGGTCGCGGGCCGCTTCGCCGCCGCAGGAATACAGAAGCGGAATTTCCGGCCAAACCGCCAGATCCGCGTGCGGAAAACGCCTGAACGCTTCGCGGGTCATGGCCAGCGCGGTGCGCACATCGTTCGTCCGGTCTTCGGGCAAAACCGCCGGGTCCGTGACGCTGACCGGCACGTTGGGTTGGACGGCGATCACGGTGATGCGGCGTTTTGGCCCGGCCGCCTGCCTTTCCCGGTCCATAGACTCCAGGCGCCAGGTCCCGTAGGACGTCAACAACACGAAAACCAAGCCGATCATTGCGAGCGCCGGCCAGGGAGATCCGGAAGAGCCGCGCGCCGTGAGGGCGCGGACGATTTGGAAATTGACGAGATAAACAAGGAAAAGCAAAAGCGGCGCTCCGCCGAGGTCGAGCGCCTGCAGAAGGACGGGCCAGCCGTAGAGGTTATGGGCTTCGCTGCCGGGGAAAACCTGCGGCGTCCAGGTCCTGAGAACGGCGAGCGCCGCCGCCGCGAACCAGACGCCCGCCTGGCGCTCGAACAGCCGGAATTTGCCCGCCAGAAAGCCGAAGACCGCGTACGGCAGGGCGGAAAGGGCGCAAAAGACCAGCGTCCAGCCCCAGGCCGTCCAGGCTGAAAGGCCCACCATTGTGGAAAGCGGGATCCTGATCCACCAGACGGCGGCAAGCCAGAAGCCGAAACCGTAAACCCAACCGGCCGCGAAACCTTTTGCGGGCGAGGTCCGGAAAAGCGCGATACCCAGCGGAACGAGGCACCCCCAGACGGCCAGCGGAAAGGAAAAGGCCTGCGAGCTGATCCAGTACAGGACGGCGGACAAGGCGGGCAAAAGGAAAACATGTATGATCATTTTTTCCGCTCCGATGCCGTTTCCTTTAAACGCAGCCGGACGTCCCGACGCGCGTTTTGCCGAAATGCAGGGCCGTCGTCAGTTTTTTCCGTCCTTGAGCGGACCGCTCCAGATCAGGCTTCCGCTGTCGTTATAAACCTCGCAGCGAAACAGCTGTCCGGCGCCGTAGATTTTCACAAAACCGTGCGCCGTCACTTTTTTTCCGCAATGCCCGTAGTGCATCCCCGTCTGCCAGACCGTGTTGGGCACGGACACGGTGATCAGCGTTTCGCCGCGGCAGCCGCTTTCGTTGCCGGGACAGCAGGCCTTGCCTCCGGGCGCCAGGCTGGTGTTCAGGCAGCGGGCGCAGAACTCCCCATGAACTTCCGAAATGTGCGACTGTGAATTGTTGTAAACGCAGTAGGCCCGGGCCGGCGCGGCTCCCCAAAAGAACAGCGCCGCCGCGCTCAAAACAGCCGCCAGGGAAATTGCTCCCGGCGACAAAATCGAAATGGTCTTCATGCTGATGAACTCCTGTTTTTAAATGCTTCAGGCCCGGCCGATGGACAAAGCCGGGCCGCTGTTCTTTGCTTTTTACGACCGCAGCGCCTTGATCGGGTCCAGGCGCGACGCCGTGCGGGCCGGATAAAAACCGCAGAAGATGCCGACCAGCGTAGACACGCCGAATCCCAGGAGAACCGCCGTATAGGACATCACGAACTGCCACTGGGACAGGCGGGCAAATCCGAAGGCGACGCCGGTGCCTAAAACGATGCCGATCAGGCCGCCTACCAGGCAGAGGATCACGGATTCGATGAGGAACTGGCTCTGAATATCGCCGCGCTGGGCGCCGAGCGCGCGCCTCAGTCCGATTTCACTGCGGCGTTCGGTAACGGAAATGAGCATGACGTTCATGACGCCGATGCCGCCGACGATGAGCGCGATGCTGCCGATCGCGCCCAAGAGCAGAGAAAACATCTGCATCTGTTTTTTCATCCGTTCGATGAGTTCCTCCGCCGAGGTGATTTCCACCTGGGCGCCCCGGGACTTTTTCGCAAAATAGTCGGAGACCTCCGCCTTGAGCCGCTCGATTTGCGTGTTGGGCGCCACCCGGGCCAGAATCGTGTTGATGTCCGCGTTCGAAAACGACCGCTGGGCCGTGGACAGAGGCGCGAGCATTCCGCGATTGATGCCGTAGGGCCGCAGCCCTCCTTCGGCGGAGGGGGCCAGCACGCCGACAATGGTGTAAGCGCGGTCGTTGACCGTGAGCCTTCCGCCCACCGGCTCGGACAGGCCGTTTTGCCGGAGGAAAGCGGCCAATTCGGCGCCGACGACGCAGCAGTAGCGATTGGCGTCGAGGTCGGACAGCAGTCTTCCCTTCACGGCGGCCAGTTTATTGATGGAAAAGAACGCGGCGGTGACGCCCATCTGCTCCAGATTGATCTTGGCCCGCCCGCGGTAATAATCGCCTCCGCTGTTGACGTAAGGCGCAACTTCCAAAATCTGGGGCTTTTCCTGCGGAAGCCGGGCAATGACGTCCGCGCGAAACGGAACCGCCGCGCTTTCGCCGAAGCCCCGGCGGATGGTCACGACGTCGACGCCCATATCCTTGAATTGCCGGATCGACTCCTGCTGGACGATCGTGCCGATGGACACCATGGCAATCACCGATCCGATGCCGATGACGATGCCGATCAGCGCCAGCAGGCTGCGCTGCCTGGCCCCCCAGAGGCTGCGAAACGCTTCATTGAAATTGACGCGCAACAGATTCATGCCGAATATATCATCCCGTCGATAATTTTTACCGACCGCCCGCACTGACAGGCAAGCGCCGGATTGTGGGTAATGACGACGATGGTGATGCCTTCCTCGCGGTTGAGGCGCCGAAAGAGCTCCATGATCTCTTCGCCGGTTTTCTGGTCGAGCGCGCCCGTCGGCTCGTCCGCGAGGATGATCGCCGGCCGGCCGACCAGCGCCCGGGCGATCGCGACGCGCTGCTGCTGTCCGCCGGACATTTCATTGGGACGGTGCAGGGCGCGGTGCTCGATGTCCACCTTGGCCAGATACGTCCGGCTTTGCTTCCGGATCTCGTCGGCGGCCATGCCGCGGTAGGCCAGCGGCACGCCAACGTTTTCCAGCGCCGTGAGCTTGGGCAGCAGGTGATACTGCTGAAAAACAAATCCGATCTTCCGGTTGCGCAGCGTCGAGAGGGCCCGGTCGTCGTCGTAGGTCACGCGCGTGCCGTCGATGGCGTAGAGGCCGCTGTCGGGTTTTTCGAGAAGCCCCAGCATGTGCATCAGCGTGGATTTTCCGCTTCCCGACGGCCCGATGATGGCGAGCAGTTCGCCCCTGGCCACCGCAAGGTTGATCCCCTTGAGGACGTTCACTTCCGTGGGACCGACGCGGTAGGATTTGCGGATGTCCACGATGTCCAGCATCTGTTCGTTCATTCAGTACGCCACCACATCGCCGGCCTTCAGGCCGCTTGTGATTTCCACGGCATCAAGCGTGGTGATGCCCGTCTCCACCTTTACTTTTTTCAACGCCCCGCCGCCCTCGCGGACATTGACGAACCGATCCCGGCCTTCGAGGCGCACCGCGACAATGGGCAGCAACAGCGCGTCGGGTTTGTTGAGGAGCAGAATCTCCATATTCGCCGACATGCCCAGCCGCAGTTTGTCTTTCAGGGACTGGGGCACGTTGTCCATCACGACGGAGACTTCGAAGCTGGCCGTTTTCTTGCCTTCCGTGCTTTTGACCGCCTGGGACGATATATGACCGACCTTGCCGGAAATCGTTTCGCCGAACGCGTCCACCGTGATGCGGACCTCCTGCTCCTTGTGGATTTTCAGCACCTCCAGCTCGTCGACACTCGCCGTCATCGACAGCCCTTCGGTGTTGCCGATGGCGAGCAGAATCTCGCCCTGCGAGAACGTGACGCCTCGCTCGACGATCTTGCCTTTCTGGTCCCTGTCCCCCGCCAGGTCGGGCAGCAAAACCGTTCCGGAAACAGGCGCGGCGATGTCGGCGCGGCGCAGCTGGTCCTCCAGGTCCAAAAGCTTCTGGCGGGCGTTTTGCAGTTTGAGCAAGGCGATCTGCCGGTTTTGCCCCTGCGCCTTTTCCCGAACGACCTCAAGCTCCCGCAACGAAGCTTCGTAATCCATCTGGGCGGTGACGAACTGCTGCCTGGCGCTCGCGTACTCGGTCGCCGGAACGATTTCCTTTTTAAACAGGCGCTCCGTCTCCTGGAGCGTTTTCGCGTAGCCGTCGAGCGTGAGCTTGGAGCGGGTCACGCTCTGCTCGGCCTTGGCCATCTCGTTGCTGCTCGACCAGTTGTCCAGCTCCCGGACCTTCTCCAGCGCCTCAATGTAGGCGGTTTTCGCATCCCGGTACTTGACTTCCGTCTCGCTCCGGTCCAGCCGCAGCAGAACCTGCCCCTTGGCGACCGTCTGGCCGTAATCGAAGAGCTTCTCCTGCACCTGGCCGCCAAACGGGCTTGTGATGTTCACCACCTGGATCGGCTTCAGGATTCCCTTGAGCGTAATGCTGTCCGTGAGGGGGCGGGGGGCGACCGTGACGGTCCTGACTGTCTCGTCTTCTTTTCCCGCGGCCGCCGGCCCCTCCGCGGACAGGTGGGTCTGCCGCCAGGTGAAGACGCCGATCGACAAAAACAAAAGGATGACGAAAACCGTGGCGACGACGCGGATGATCTGGACCTTGCGCAGCGCAGCCTTCAGACTGTCGTTGGTCTCCTCCATCTCCAGGTAGGACTTCTGCAGCTCGGCGTGCTTGGCTTTGAGCTCCCCGGCCAGCCGCGCTTCGGATTCCTGGAGGCGTTCTACCTCGGTCCGGTCCGTAAAGACGACGACCACCGCCACGTTTTTCTTCGCGCCGTCTTCCCGGGTCGAAAGAAAGGACGTGGTCACTTCGAGGCTCAAAACATCTTCTCCCCGGTGCCAGGGAACGATCTTGTTGTGCGTCGTATCCGCGTCGTAAACGGCGTTCAAGATGGTCTGGTTGAACGGATCGTTCTCCTCGCGGATGAGAAATATTTCGCCGAAAGGCTTTTCCAGAACCTCCGCGTGGTCCAGGCCGAGGATGTCTTCCGCCGCCGCGTTGATCGTCAGGATCTTTCCGTCGAGGCCGATGGTCATGACGCCGTCGCCCATACTTTCAAGGATGTTGCGGAAAATGATGTCGTTAGCCATAGGTCCTCTTTACGGATTTCCTGTCGGGGAATTGTCCGGGCCCGCCGTGCGGCGGATCCGGTCGTCTTCCCTGCCGATGTCGATTTTCCAGGTCGCGAGCGTTGTGCCCAAAACGGCGTCCAGGGCGGTCAGGGCATTCAGATAACTGGTGGCGGCCGCGAGTTCGCTGAGCTGCGCGGACTGCAAATCCCGCTGAAAACTGACGAACTGAAAGTTCGTCGTCCGGCCCGCGCCCAGCTTTTCCTGCTCGATTTGCAGTTTCTTTTCGGCCAGCTGCCGCGCCAGCTGCGCGCTCTTGAGCGAGCGGTAATTCGAATCGACGTTGCGCAGGGCGTTTTGCACCTCGATTTCAATATCGAGTTTCAGTTTTTCGAAGGCCAGATCGGCTTTTTCCAGATCGTTTTTGGCGCCGTAATACGACCGCATATCCGACGTCATGTACACGAGCGGAATTTTCAGCTCGAGGCCGGCATACCAGTCGCGCTCCGCGCCGTTGTTGAACGCCCGCCGGAAGGCCGCGTCGTATGTGTCGAACACGCTCGCGGCATAGCTGTCCGTCGTGGCCGCCGTCAGATCCAGGCTCCACAGGCGGTTGCGCCTGGCCCGCGCCAGCGTGAGTTTTGCCGTTTCCAGACCTTTAACAGCCCGCAGGTAATCCGTCCTGTATTGGAAGGCCAGCGCGAGCGCCTCTTGCAGAGGGGGGACGGCCACCGGCTGCACGGCCTCATCCACCGCTTCAAAAAAAGTGCTTTTGTCGATATTCAGAACCTGGATGAGCGAAAGCCTTGCGCTGTCCAGGTTGTTCTTGGCGTCGATGACCTGCGTTTCCTGCGCGGCGATGTCCGCCTGCGCCTGGACGATTTCCGTTCCGGCCAGGCGGCCGGCTTCAATCATATCCTTATTGTAGGCAAAAAGCGTCCGGGCGCGGACCAGCCCCATTTCGGCGATGACAAGCTGGCGCTCGGCGGTTTTATAATTCCTGAAGCCCGTAATGGCGGTTCGGATGGTAGCCGCGATCGTGTCTGTCAGCGCCAGGAGATTCGTCTCCTCCGCGATGCGGGCGATGCGGACATTGTAAGCCGCATTGGTGAGCCCTCCGCCCTTGAGCAGCGGCTGCGAAAACACGGCGGTCCAGCCCGACGAGTAATTGTAGTCCCGGCCCAGGTCGGGCCGGTTGCCCGCGTTGTTCCAGGCAAAGGTCAGACTGCCGCCCGTGGGAATGGCGAGCGTGGCGGAAAAGTCGCCCGAATAGTTTAATCCTTCCGTCCGCGTCGAGCCGACGCCGGGGCCGGGCATTGTGTAGGAGGACAGACGGTTGACGCCGAGCGTGACGGTCGGATCGGACGGCAGATAATTGCGCCGCTCCGCCAACTGCAGATCGATGCGCTGCAGCTGGCGGTCCAGAAAAGCGCTCTGCAGGGTCACGTTGTTGGTGAGCGCAATCGCCACCGCGTCCGCGAGCGCCATTTTCCGGATCTGGACGGCGTCCGGGGGGGCCTGCGGCGCGCCGTGGCAGGGCGCCGCCCGGACGATCAGAAAGACCGCCGCCCAAACGGCCAGGCAAACGGCTAAAGCCGACCGGTCAAATACCGTGCGCCGGCGGAAAAGAAAGTTGTGCCGGAAAAAGGATTCGCGTCTCATCTGTATCCTGATCATCATTTGATTTGCGCCGGAGCCGTCGTCAGCCGCCAGGAACCTTCCGTTCGGGAGGAACCGTTCCGGTTTGGTTTTCCCGACCGGTAGTTATAGGGAGGAAGACCGTTTCTGTCAATCAGAAACTATCCCGCGGAAGGGAGCGGCGGCCGGGCAATCGCGGCTTGCCGCCTGCGCCCGGGCGTTTTTCGCCGCATGCCTTTTCCTCCGTTTTTTCCAGAATCCCGCGGACCTTTCCGGAAAGTTCCGCAAGCGTGAAAGGCTTCTGGATAAAACCGCGGCAGCCCCGTTCCAGGATGTCGCGGGCCTGTCCGTTGAGACTGTATCCGCTCGAGAGGAGCACCTTGACGGAGGGCTTCAGACGCGCCAGCGCCTCGAACGTTTCCCCGCCGCCCAGGTCCGGCATGATCATGTCCAGAATCACCAGATCGAAGGCGCCCCTCTGCGCTTCAAAAATCCGCAGGCCGCTGCGCCCGCCCACGGCCGTCTCTACCGTATAGCCCAGCCTCCGGAGCATCTGCGCCCCGACATTCACGATCATTTCCTCATCGTCGATGATCAGGATCCTCTCACAGCCCCGCTGAAGCATCGCGGCCTGCGGCGTTTCCTCTTCCGCCTTTTTCGCCGAGGCGGGCAGATAAATATCGAAAGACGTTCCGACGCGCTTTTTGCTTTTCACCGTGACGGCGCCGCTGTGGTTTTTGATGATGCCGTAAACGGACGCCAGCCCCAGCCCCGTGCCGCGGCCCCGCTCCCGGGTGGAAAAGAAGGGTTCGAAGATGCGGGACTGCACGTCTTCGTCCATGCCGATTCCCGTGTCGCTTACCGTCAGGCGGACATACTTTCCCGGCGCAATGCCCAGCGCTTCGGCCTCCTTGCGTCCGATGGCGGCGTTGGCCACGGCGATCAACAATTCGCCGCCGCCGGGCATGGCCTGCCAGGCGTTCACAAAAAGATTCAGCAGCACCTGATCCATCTGCCCCCGGTCCACGTCTACGTATTCCAGGCCTTCAGCAATCGAATGGCGGATGCGGATTTCCTTCCGCGTTCTGCCGAACATCTCGGAGCTCCGCACCACGAACTTGCCCAGGTTCGTCGCCCGAAGCTCGTATTTGCCGCCGCGGGCAAATCCTAAAAGCTGACGGGTCAAATCGGAGCCCTTCTGGACATAGGCTTCCATGCTCTTGAGCCTTTCGTAGAACGGATGATCCTCCTCCATCCGGTCAAGCAGAAGGGAAACATTGCCCAAAATGCCCATGAGCAGATTGTTGAAGTCGTGGGCGATGCCGCCCGCCAGTGTGCCGACCGCTTCCATCTTCTGGGCGCGCAGAAGCTGCTCTTCCATGTTTTTCTTGTCGGAGATGTCCACGAGGAATCCCCGGATTCCGGCAGGCCGTCCGTCCCGGAGAATGCAGGTGCTGTGCGCCAGCGCGGGAAACGTGGCGCCGTCCTTTTTCCTGGCCGTGTAGGCGGTCAGGCCGAGGTCTTCGCCCGCGAGTACTTTGAAAAAATTTACCCTTGCCCGGTCGCGATCCTCCGGCGCCAGAATGTCGCAGAAACAGATCCCCCGGTCGACGTCTTCCCGGTCGAAGCCGAAGCGCGGCAGGGACGATTCGTTGATGAAGGCGATCCGGCCGGTCAAATCCGCCTCGTAAACCGTTTCCGGCAGCAGGCGCGCCATATCCCGGAACCGCTCTTCGCTTTGGCAAAGCGCGTCCTCCGCGCGCCGGCGGTCCGAAACGTCGATGAGGGACGCGACGGTGCTCTTGGTACCGGGAATGAGCGCCACGCTCATGAAAAAGGACTTCACCTCGCCGGACCGGGCAAGAGCCCGGATTTCATAACGGTCCGGCGCGCGCGAAGGGTCGCTTTTCCGCAGTCGATGACGCTCTTGCATCTGCGCCAGATCATCCTCGAAGATAAACGCCGTCCAGGGCATTTTACGCTCCACCTCGCGGCGCGCGTATCCCGTGATTTTTTCGAAATTGGAATTGACCAGCACGACGACGCCGTTCTCGTCGATAATGGCGTTGGCCGTGGCCGTATGCTCGAAAATGGTGCGATAGAGCTCTTCGCTCTTTTGCAGAGACTCCTGGGCCCGCCGGCTTTCGGTGACGTCCATGCAGGAGGCCACGCTTTCCCGCGTGCCGGGAAGCAGCGCCACCGTGAGATGAATGTGCCGGATCTCCCCCGTTTGCGTTTTCAGGCGAAACTCGTAGACCGAGGGAGCCGACTCCGGATCGGTTCTGCGCAGGTCATGGTATTTCCGCATGCGGGGCAGGTCTTCGGAAACAATGAAGGACGTCCAGCTTATCCTTCCCTCAATGTCCTCCCGGCGGCGGCCGACCAGGCGGGCGAAATTGGAATTGGCCAGCACAATGGTGGTATCTTCGGCAATGAGGACGGTGGCGTTTCCCGTGTACTCGAAGATGGTGCGGTAACGCTCTTCCTCCCTGCCCGCCCGGCGCTTAAGCGCCAGCGTCCGGCGCTTAAGCTTCCGGATTTGTTTTTCAAGTTCGGCTCGGGTAGGCTTTTCGTTCACTTTCTTCTCCGCCGGAATTCGCTCCGTCCGTTTCGCCGGTGTAGAACCGGAGAATCCTCTTCCTTAAATGAGGCTGGAAGAAATAAGGCTGAGTCCTTTATTCGCTTGACCGTTCGGCGGCGGATATTAGCACAAAAATCCCGGAGGATGAAGAAGATTTGCGCGCCTGAATGCCGCCCGCTTCGATCCGGGATTCGATCCGGGATTGACACAGGCTTTCGGCCCCGTTATAGTGATGCCGCAAGAAGAAGGAGGCGAAAAGAACCCGTGCACAGACGGATAAAAAAAATGCTGATCCTCGCCGCGTTGGCAGTGGCGGCGCTTATTGTCTCCCTGCCCGCCGGAGCCGCAACCCAGCGGCTCGCGCTCGTCATCGGCAACAGCGCCTATGAAACCGGCCCGCTTGCCAATCCTGTCAACGACGCGGCGGACATGGCCGCCTCCCTCACCCGTATGGGATTCACGGTCATCCTTAAAAAAAACGCAAATCTGGAAGCCATGGAGGAAGCCATCGAGAATTTCGGAGGGCGCCTGAAACGGGGCGGCGTCGGCCTCTTTTATTATGCGGGGCACGGCATTCAGGCCGGCGGAACAAACTACCTCATTCCCGTCGGCGCGAAAATCAAGAAAGAGTCCGACCTGCGCTACCGGGCGGTGGACGCGGGACGCATCCTCGATGAAATGCAAAACGCCGAAAACGGCATGAACATCGTCATCCTCGATGCCTGCCGCGACAATCCCTTCAACCGCAGTTTCCGCTCGGCCACGCGCGGGCTTTCCATCATCTCCGCCGCGCCGAAGGGCACCTTCCTCACGTATTCCACCAGCCCCGGCAATGTGGCGGCCGACGGCCGGGGACGCAACAGCCCCTATACCGAAGCGCTGCTTAGGCACATGGGCACGCCCGGCCTGCCCATCGAGCATGTTTTCAAGCGCGTGCGCCAGGATCTAGCGGCCCGGACGGGCGGCCGGCAGATTCCGTGGGAGCTTTCCTCCCTGAGCGGCGACTTTTATTTCCGGGGCGGCCCGGAAGCCTCAGTGGAAGCGCCGCCGGCGGACAATTCCGTCGCCGCGGCCGCGCTGGAGGAAGAGCGGCGCAAGCTCGCCGAAGAAAGAGAAAGGCTGCGCAAGGAAGACGAGGAACGTCGGAAGCTGGCGGAGGAGAGAGAAAGGCTGCGCAAGGAAACGGAGCTCGCCGAGGCCCGACGCAAAATCGAGGAAGAAAGAAAAAAGCTCGAGGAGGAAAGGCAAAGGCTCGCGAGTCTCCCCAAGCCGGATCCGGCGGGCGGCGCGCGCCATATCGCGTCGATGAACGCCAAAGTCACGGCGGTGAAACTTTTCGAAAGCCCCTACACGGCGCCGCCCAAGGAGCAGCGCAGTTACCGGACTTCCTTTTCCCGGACCAACACCCGCTATGTGGTCTGGGAACTCAACCTCAGTTTTCCGGCGCAGGGACAAAGGAAGGATTTCGCCGTCGAGCACATCTGGTTCAATCCGCACGGAACCGAAATCTTCCGCTCCGTGTTCAACGGATACGTCCTGGGCGACTGGACCTGGTCCTACCACAACACCGGCTACGGCTGGCGGGAAGTTTCCAATACGACCTGGATCGCCGGCCGCTACCGCGTCGATCTGTACGTCGACGGCGTCAAGATCGCGAGCGAATTCTTCACCATGTACTGATCGCCTGGCGTCAGGTCAGCCCGATCACACGGAAGATGAACATGGCCAGCGCCCCGACGAGCCCCGCTGCCGGAATCGTCACAAACCACGCCGTCACCATGTTCCCCGCCACGCCCCAGCGGACCGCGGAAAATCGTCTGGATGACCCCACGCCGAGCACGGACGACGAAATGACCTGCGTCGTGCTGATCGGCGCGCCGAACAGCGACGCGCTGAGAATGACGCCGGCGGTGGCGCTCTGAGCGGCAAAACCGTGAACCGGCTGCATCTTGAAGATCTTATGGCCCATGGTCTTGATAATCTTCCAGCCGCCGTTGAGCGTCCCCAGCATGATGACCGCCGCGCAGGCGACCTTCACCCAAACCGGAATATACAGCGTCGGTATCTGACGAAAGATCAGCAGGGCCAGGGCGATGATGCCCATCGTCTTCTGCGCGTCATTCATTCCATGGCTCAGCGCCATAAAGGCGGCGGCAATGACCTGGAGTTTCTTGAAGACGGCATTCGTCGATGTGTAACGAAACCGGCAGGTGATCCACGCCAGCGCCAGCATGAAAAGGTAGCCCATGACAAATCCGGCCAGGGGGGACAAAAACAGGGGGATGATAACTTTTTCGAGAATCGATCGATACTCCAGGGATCCCCATCCGCTGTAGACAACGCCGGCCCCCATCAGTCCTCCGATCAAAGCATGCGACGAGGAAGACGGCAGACCGATATACAGGCTGAACACGTTCCAGGCGATGGCGCCGGCCAGCGCGGCCAGCAGGAGCGTCTGGCAGCCCATGATCATGTCCGGATTGACAATGCCCCTGCCGATCGTTTCGGCGACATTCGTTCCCAGAAACGCCCCCACAAAATTAAGCGCCCCGGCCATGAGGACTGCGGCCTTCGGCGAGAGAACCTTCGTGGAAACCACTGAGGCGATGGCATTGGCGCTGTCATGAGCCCCGTTGGTGTAATCGAAGATCAGCGCAACCAGCACAATAACCACCAGCAGAATCGGGATGTCAGGCATTTTTGATACTGACCCCTTCAAGAATATTGGAAAGGTGTTCGGCTTTTTCCAGCGCTTGTTCAATGCGGTCGTAAATCTGCGTCCACATCATGATATACAAGAGGCCCTCCGGAAGTAACGGGCCCGATTCATAGAGCTCTCCCAAGGCGACGAGCAGGTGCAGCTCGGATTCATTTTTGATTTTATTGACGGCCCGCGAATGTTCTTCGACGGTCTTCCGGCTCGCGAGCTTTCGGATCATGCTTTCCGTTTCGCCGGTAATCAGCCGCAGGTTTTCCACGAGGTCCACGGCGGCCCGCTCGAGCTTTTTGAACCGGTACAGACCGATCCGGGAGGAAACGGCCTTGATCATGTTCAAGACATCTTCCTGAGCCATGTTGATCGCATGGATATCCTCGCGGTCCAGAGGCGTGATGAACGTCAGGGCCAGCTCCGTGGAGATTTCGCGCGAGAGGCTGTCGCCCTCGGCTTCCAGCCTGTTGATCCGCTCGCATTTGGCGGGAACGTCGGAAAAATCCTGAAAGATGGAATTCAGAAGTTCCGTCGCGTCTTTAACCATTTTGCTTTGCTTTTCGAACAAATCGAAAAACTTCACGACTTTCGGAAAGAAACTGATGCCCATATCCGCCCCGCTTTTTCCTCCGTCAAAAGATGTATATTGCTGAAAAATGAGTCGTTCATGCCAAATTTGCTTTGCGCGCCCGCGATCACCCCACAAGGCGCGTCACACCCTTGGCTTTTGCATTTCGGTTTTTACTGATACAATTTCCCGGCAACAATGCAAGAAAAAAACATGAAAAACCGCAAAAAGAATCGGTTTGAGCCTTCCCCCTCCCTCTCCCTAAAAAACGACGGATGACCTTATCCGCCGAGATAGGCTTCCTTCACGCGGGGATTGCCGGTCAGTTCCCTTCCGGTTCCCGAAAGCACAATCCGCCCTGTTTCCAGAACATAGCCCCGCGAGGCAATCTGCAGGGACAGGTGAGCGTTTTGTTCGACGAGCAAAACGGTTTTCCCCGCCCGGTTGATTTCCAAAATGATTTTGAAAATCTCGCGCACCAGGACGGGCGAAAGCCCCATGGACGGTTCGTCCAGAAGCAGCAGCTGCGCGTCGCTCATCAGCGCGCGGCCCACGGCCAGCATCTGCTGCTCGCCTCCGGACAGCATGCCGCCCTGCTGCCTGCCGCGCTCGCGAAGACGCGGAAACAACGTGAAGACATGCTCCAGGTCGGCTTTAATTTTGATTTTGTCTTTGCGCCGCCAGGCCGCGAGCTTCAGGTTTTCCAAAACCGTCAGATTTCCGAAAATGCCGCGTCCCTCCGGCACATGCGCAATGCCCAGCCCGACAATCCGATCCGCGGCGATGTTTTTTAAATCCCTTCCCTCGTAAGTGATGCCGCCCGTATAGGGAATCAACCCGGAGACGGCCCGCAGGATGGACGATTTCCCCGCGCCGTTGGCGCCGATGAGCGTGACGATTTCGCCGCGCGCGACATCAAAGGAAATATCGTCCACGGCCCGAATGCTGTCGTAAGAGACGCTCAAGCAAGCGACGGACAGCAGTATGCCGTTTGCGCTCATGAGGCCGCCTCCTCGCCCAGATAAGCCTCCATCACCTTCGGGTTGGTCCGGATTTCTGAAGGCAATCCGGCCGCGATGGTCGCTCCGAAATCCAGCACCACCAGGCGCTCGCAGATGCCCATGACCAGGCGCATCTGATGCTCGATCAGAATAATCGTCACATCAAACGTCCGCCGGATCCAGCGGATGAAATCCATGAGCTGCAGAATCTCGTTGGGATTCATCCCGGCGGCCGGTTCGTCAAGAAGCAGCAGTTTGGGGCCGGTCGCCAGCGCCCGCGCAATCTCCAGGCGGCGCTGCAAACCGTAGGGAAGGTTTTTGGCCTTTTCGTTTGCGGCGTCGTCGAGTTTGAATATGGACAGCAAATCAAGCGCGCCAAGCGTAATGCGCTTCTCTTCCGCGCGGAAGCGGCCAATGTGTAAAAGCGCTTCGGCGGGCGAGTACGCCATCTGTCTGTAATGCGCGATGCGGACATTGTCCAGGACGGAGAGCTCCCGGAAAAGCCGGATATTCTGAAACGTGCGGGCGATGCCCGAGGCGGTGATCCGGTGCGGCGTCTGTCCGACCAGTTCCCGGCCTTCCAGTCGAATACTGCCTTCGGTTGCGCGGTAGACGCCGGTGATCAGGTTGAAAACCGTGGTTTTTCCCGCGCCGTTGGGGCCGATAACGCCGACCAGTTCATGCGGCGCCACCGCGAGATTGAAGTCGGATACCGCGGTGAGCCCTTCAAAACGGTGCGTGACATGCTGAAGATCAAGGAGCGCCATCGGGGGCCTCCTTTTTCTTCTGCCGCCAGAGCGTGATCGTCGCCAGGTCGCTGAGCGGCTCGAAAAGCCGCGTTTCCCGCAGTCCCATAATGCCGCGCGGCCGGTAGATCATGAGTACGACCAGCAAAAGCGGCATGAACACCATCCGCCAGACGCCCAACGGCCGCAGGATTTCCAGCAGGATCGTGTAGATCACGGCGCCGATCACCGATCCGGCAATGGAGGCGATGCCGCCCAGATACACCATGATCAGGACATCGGTGGATTTGATAATGTCGAACATGCGCGGATTGATAAACTGCAGCGCGTGGGCGAAAAGCCCGCCGGCAATGCCCGCGAAAAACGACGAAACGATAAAGGCGATGATTTTCACCTGGCGCGTGTTGACGCTCATCAGATCGGCTGCGATTTCATCTTCGCGGACGGACAAGACGCCGCGCCCGAAATTGGAGTACACCAGATTGCGGATCACCCAGACGCTAAGCGCCGTCCAGAAAAAAACCCACGGCAGCGTGGTGAGCTTTTCCATGCCCAAAAGCCCGCGCGGCCCGCCCACGGCGTCAATGTTTTCCAGGACGGATTTGACGATCATGCAGAAAGCCAGCGTGACGATGGCCAGATAATCGCCGCGTGTCTTGAAGGAGGGGATCGCCACCAGAAAACCGATGAGCGCCGCCGCCAGGCCTCCCGCCAGAACCGCCAGCGGAAACAGCAGCTGCTGCAGACCCGGGGGAAAGGCATACACGGTCAAGAGCGAAGCGGTGTAAGCGCCGACGGCCATGAATCCCGCGTGCCCCACGGAAAACTCGCCCATGTAGCCGTTGATCAGGTTCAGGCTGACGGTGAGAATGATGTTGATGCCCACATAGATGATGATGAGCTGCACGTATAAATCGACGAAGTCATATTTGTCGGCGGCGATCGAGAAGGCCAGTCCGGCGGTGAGCACGGCCGGCCAGAAATATTTCCGGGCGGTAAGCCGGCGCCACCGGTCGCGCCATGTCCTGTATGCGGTTTTTGCGCGGATCATGCCTACACCTTTTGCGGCTGGGGTCGGCCCAGAATACCGTAGGGTTTGAGAATAAGAAGAACCAGCAAGAGCGTGAACGCCACGAAGTCGCGGTACGTGGACGGGAAAAACGCCGCCACCAGAATCTCCACTGCGCCCAGAATGAAGCCGCCGATCATCGCGCCGCGCACATTGCCGATGCCGCCCACCACCGCGCAGATGAACGCTTTCCAGCCGACCATGATGCCCATGTAGGGATCGATCACCGGATAGGCGAGGCTGTAGAGCACGCCCGCCGCGCCGCCCAGGCCGGTGCCGATGGCGAAGGTAAGCGAAATGATTTTATTGACCGAGACGCCCATGAGCGGAACGATCGTCTTGTCCCACGAAATGGCGCGCATGGCCATGCCGGCCTTGGTGCGCCAAACAACGAAATCCAGAATCAGCATGAGCCCCAGCGACAGGACGATGACCAGCACCTGGAGCGAGGAGATGGACAGTTCCCCCACCGTCCAGGTGACGTTTTTCAAGAGCGGGGGAATATGCTTGGGGTACGGCGAAAGCGCCAGCGTGAAATTTTCCAGAAAAAGCCCCACGCCGAGCGCCGTGATGATGGCGGAGACGCGCGGCGCGGTCCTGAGCGGCTTGTAGGCCAGGCGCTCGATGATGACGCCCAGGCAGGCCACGCCCAGCATGGACAGAAGCAGCGTCGGCACGAACGACAGCTTCAGGTAAACGGCGAGGAGAAAACAGAAGAAAGCGCCGACCATGAACAAATCGCCGTGGGCGAAGTTGATCATCGTCAGGATGCCGTAAACCATCGTATAGCCCAGAGCGATGAGCGCGTAGATGCTGCCCAGCTGCAGGGCGTTTAAGAGTTGCTGAAAAAAATAGGCCATCGACGACTCACGGTTTGGCGTTTGCAAACCATGTAAACTTCCCGTCCCTGATTTTCAGGATCACCGCGCTTTTTACCGGATCGCCGGAGCCTTCGCGAAACTGCATGATCCCCGTCACGCCGTCGTAGCGCGGAATTCCGGCCAGCGCGTCGCGGACGGCCTGCCGGTCGTTTTTGCCGGCGGTCGCAAGCGCCTGTTTCAAAAGTCCGAACGAATCGTACGTCAGGGCGGCCACGTCGTCGGGCGTCGTGGAATACCGGGAACGGTAGTCGGCGATGAACTTCCGGGTCGTCTCTCCGGCCGCGTCCGCCGCATAATGCGTGCTGAAATAGTAGCCCTCGCAATCCGATCCGCAGAGTTTGAGGAGCTCCTCCGATCCCCAGGCGTCGGCGCCGATAAACGGCGCTGTGATGCCCAGACGTTTGGCCTGCTGGATCTGCAGCGGCACTTCGCTGTAGTAGTTGGGCAGGAAAATGATCTCCGGCGCGGCCTGCCGGATCTTGGTGAGCTGCGAGGAAAAGTCCTTGTCGTTGGTGGTGTAGGTTTCAAACGCGACGATTTTACCGCCGTTTTGTTCGTAGACCGCCTTGAAGATTTCCGCGATGCCCTTGTTGTATTCGGAGGCGACATCGTAAAGAACGGCCGCCTTCCTGGATTTCAGGTTGTCCAGCGTGAATTTGGCGACGACGCCGCCCTGGAACGGATCGATGAAGCAGGCGCGAAACACATACTTCTTGGATGCCCCGGTGCGTGAATTAAGCGTGGCCTTCGGCGCGGTGGACCAGGGCGTAATCAGCGCCACCTTGCCCGATTCGGCGATTTCCGCCGCCGGCAGGGCGTAGCGGCTGGCGTTGGGACCGACAATCGCGACCACTTTGTTTTGCGTGATCAGCTTCTGCGCCGCCGAGGCGGACTGATCCGCCTTTCCCGCATTGTCTTCGATGATGAGCTTGATCTTGAACTTTTTGTCGCCCAGCTGAATTCCTCCTGCGGCGTTGACTTCCGCCACGGCCATTTCCGCCGCGTTTTTACAGGAGGCGCCCACAGCCGGAATGTCGCCGGTCAGTTCGGCGATGAGGCCGATTTTAATCTGCGAGGCGTCGTCCTTGCTGCAGCCGCCGGCAAAAAGCGCACAGACAATCAAAAGAACCATCCCAACGATTGTTTTTTTCACGGCAGTTCTCCTGTTTTCCTTTCAAATTTTGTTCACAGCTTATAAGGGAAACGAAAGCCGGGTGTCAATGAAAAAGAAGGGATCGCGCGCCTGAACATCGGTCTTTTTTCTTCATCCGGCAAGCAGCTTGCGGACGAAACGGCCGATGGCGGGCGAGGCGGTGAGCCCCGGCGATTCGATGCCGACAAGGTTGAGAAAACCGGGCGCGTCTTCCCGAATGACGAAATCGGCAAAGGCGTCGTCCGGCCCCTGGAGTTTCGGACGGATGCCGGCCATGTCGGGATGCACGTTTTCCGGTTTTAAAAAAGGCAGAAAGGACCGGGCCTGCCCGTGAAAGAGAGCGGCCTTGGACGGCGCAACGCGGTAGTCCTCCCGCCGGTCGATGTAGGTTGCGTCCGGTCCCAGTTTCATCCGGCCGGCAAGATCGATCGTCAGATGCACGCCCAGCCCTGCGGCAGAACTCCGGGGCGCGGGATAAATCAGACGGCTGACCAGGCCCGGTTTAACGCCGGAAACAACGCAGTAGTCGCCCTTGCAGTAGCGCAGGCGGTAGCGGCCGCCGGCCCAGCCGGCGACTGTGTCGGATGAAAGCCCCGCGCAGTTGACGACCAGGGCGGATATAAAGTCGAAGGTCCGGCCGTGATCGTTTCTTGTAAACAGACGCCAGCCGCCCTCTTCCTTTTCGGCGCCAGTCACTTCGGTGCGGCAAACCAGACGCGCTCCATCGGCTTCGGCGCGGGTCAGGTAATATTCCATTAAAGCATGGGCGCTGAGAATTCCCGTCCGGGGCGACCAAAGAGCCGCGGCGGCATGCACGGCCGGCTCCAGAGCGTTTAATTGCCGGGCGGAAAGCATCTCCAGGCCGTCCGCGCCGTTTTTTCGCCCCTGCGCGCAGAGCGCCTCGAGCCGGTCCGCTTCTTCTGCGTTTGCCGCCACGATGAGCTTGCCGGTTTGCCGGTGCGGCAGACCGTTTCGCGCCGCGATTTCGTATAGCAGACGGTTGCCTTCCACGCACAGCGACGCTTTCTGCGATCCTGCCGGATAATAAATACCCGCGTGAATCACTTCACTGTTGCGCGAGCTTCCGCCGGCGCCGAAAAAGGCGTTCTTTTCCAGAATATAGAGACGGGTTTTCTCTCCGGCCAGTTCGGCCGCGCAGGCCAGGCCCACCGCGCCCGCGCCGATGATGGTGATATCCGCCTTGTCCATGCTGCCTGTCGTTCCTTAGAAGACGTACTGGATGATCTATACACGAATTCCCGGCGCGCCGCAAAAATTCTTGAGCGCGCCGCCCGCTCGTGATACAACAAACGGCAAATTCGGAAAGGCTCTGAAAAATTTGAAAATCGCCAGTTACAACGTCAATTCGATCCGGTCCCGTCTGCACATCGTCCTGCCCTGGCTCGAAAAAAACCGGCCGGACGTTTTTTGCATGCAGGAAACCAAGGTCGAAGACGCCAAGTTTCCCGCGGCGGAAATCGCGGCGCTGGGCTACACGTTGAGTTTCCGCGGCAACAAGCAGTACAACGGCGTGGCGATCGCGACCCGGGAAAAACCCGCGGAAGTTTTCTTCGGCCTGGCCGACGAACCGGCGGACCCCGACCGTCTGGCCGGCGTGCGCCTGGGCGACCTCGTGGTGCTGAACGCCTACGTGCCGCAGGGGCAGGAAGTGGACAAACCGCAGTTCGCCTACAAGCTGGCCTGGCTTGGTCGGCTTCGAAAATTTCTGGAGAAAAACTTTCGGGCGGATCGGAAGCTCGCGCTGTGCGGCGACTTCAACGTCGCGCCCCAGCCGATCGACGTCCACGATCCCAAGCGGATTCTCGGACACGTCTCCTTCAATCCGGAGGTCTGGAAAGCTTACGAAGACCTGGCGTCGTGGGGCCTTGTGGACGTGTTCCGCCGTCATCATCCCGACGAACCCGGCTGCTACACGTTTTTCGATTACCGCGTCCGCGACTCCGTCGGCCGCAACCTGGGCTGGCGCGTCGATCACATTCTGGCGACCGGCGTCTGGGCGTTGGCGTCCGCGGAATGCGCCATCGACCTCGCGACCCGGACGGCTGAAAAGCCGTCGGACCACGCGGTGATCTGGGCCCGCTTCGCGGAGAAAAAGCAATGAGCAATCCGCAGGACTTCAAACGCATCAATGAGCTGATTGCCCGGCGCTTCGGCAACATCGAACAGCGCGTCGCGGCAGCGGAGACGATTGCCGGGCTTTTCGAAGCCCTGCTCGACGGCATCGAAGCGGAATTTTCAGTTCCGTTCGTCTGGCTTTCGCTCATCGACGATGAAAGAACCGCGCCGCTGCGGGAAGCGCTGGTTTCGTCCGAAGCGCTGAAACACCGATTTTCCGTCGTGCCGCGGGATCTCCTGGAAGGGCTCCTGTCCGACGGCCTGCGCCCCGTTTTGGCCAATCAGAACTTGCAGCTTTTCTACCGTCTGTTTCCGCCCAGCCGGAAATATTTCGTCCGGTCCATCGCCGTCGCGCCTTTTGCGCTGGACGGCCGTCTGATCGGCGCGTGGAACAACGGCGACGCGGACGTCCATCGCTATGAAGCGGATATGAATACCGACCTGCTCGCGCATCTGGCCGCGCAGGTTTCCAGCGGGCTCGACCGGCTGGTTGCACAACAAAACACGGCGGCCGACGGCGGCCCGTCCGGAGGATGATATGATCGAACAATGGATAGCGGAAATCAAAAAAAGCGCGCCCGCCGAAGGACTGGGCATGATTCTCGTCCATAACGGCGTGGTGCGGGCCACCTCCAAAACCGGCGGCGCGGTGGGCGGCATGAAGCTGTCTTACGACCGCGCCGGCCTGGAAAAGGCGCTGGCGGACTTCCGCGGGCGCGAAGGCATCGCGGACATCCGCGCCTGGATCAACGAAGGCGACCTGAACGTCGGCGACGACATCATGGTGGTCGTGGTCGCGGGAAGGTTCCGCAAGGACATCGTGCCCGTGTTTCAGGAGCTGATCACGCTCATCAAGACCCAGATCGTCCGCGAAGAAGAGCGCTCGTAAAGACTGCTTCCGGCGGTCGACGTGTCAAGGATGATGGTTTCCATGAAAAAAGTCCTGATCCTTTTCGCCCATCCGCGGTTTGAAAATTCGCTCACCAACCGCGCCCTTGTCGCGGAAGTCGAAGCCATCGCCGGCGTGACGCTGCACGACCTCTACGAGGCGTACCCCGACTTCAACGTCGACGTCGAACGGGAGCAGGCGCTCCTCGCTGAGCACGACGTCCTGGTCTGGCACTTTCCCCTCTACATGTACAGCGCGCCGGCGCTCCTCAAGCAGTGGATCGACGCGGTGCTCGAATACGGCTGGGCGCACGGATCGCAAGGCAACGCGCTTTCCGGCAAGACCGCGCTGGTGGCGCTGACCGCGGGCGGCAGCCGCGACGTCTACACGCCGGCGGGCCACAACCGCCATTCGCTCGGGGAGTTTCTCACGCCCTTCGAACAGACGGCGCTTTTGTGCAAGATGCGTTATCTGCCGCCCTTCGCGGTGCACGGCACGTATCTGCTGACGGAAGATGAGCGATCGGAATATGTCGCCGCCTATCGCCGGCTGCTTGGCCTTCTGACCCGGGACGATCAGAATTTTCACGGCGCCGAAGCGTACGACTATTTGAACGACTGGCTTGACGCCGGACAGGATGGCGTATGATCGGTTCTTTTTTGCAGGATGCCCTGATCTATCTGGCCACCGCGGCCATCTTCGTGCCGATCGCCAGAAAGCTCGGGCTGGGCTCGATCCTGGGCTATCTGCTGGGCGGCATCCTGATCGGGCCCTTCTTTCTGGGCTTTGTCGGCGAAGAAGGAAAGGACATCATGCAGTTTGCCGAATTCGGCGTGGTGATGATGCTCTTTCTTGCGGGCCTGGAGCTCGAGCCCGCCACCGTCTGGCGGCTGCGCAAATTCATCCTGGGCGCGGGCGCCGTGCAGATGGCCGGAACCACGCTCGCGTGCTTCGCCCTTTTCCTCGTTCTGGGGTTTGGCTGGCAGGCGTCGGTCGCCTTCGGCCTGGCCGCCTCCATGTCCTCCTCTGCGATCATCATGCAGGTCTTCCGTGAAAAAGGCCTGTCCAAAACCCTGGCTTCCCGGAGCGCGCTGGCCGTCTCGCTGTTTCAGGACATCTCCGTCATTCCGATTCTGGCGCTGCTGCCGCTGATGGCCGCCGCGGCCGCGGTCCGGCCGCCGGACGCGCCGGCGACGCTGATCGACGGACTGCCGGGATGGGCGCAGACGCTGCTTTTGCTGGTCGTGGCGAACGCCATCGTGTTTGCCGGGCGTTTCGTTTTTGTGCCTTTTTTGCGTTTCATCGCCCGCGTGCGCCTGCGGGAACTCTTTACCGCCGCCGCGCTGCTCATCGTAACCGGCATGGCCTACCTGATGATCCGGATCGGCTTCAGCCCGGCTTTGGGCGCCTTCCTGGCAGGCGTCGTGCTGGCCGGCAGCGAATTCCGGCATCAGCTCGAAAGCGACATCGAACCGTTCAAGGGCGTTTTGCTGGGGCTTTTCTTCATCGCGGTCGGCGCGTCGATCAACTTCAGCCTGATTGTCGCAAATCCGCTCCTGGTAATGGGCCTGGTCGTGGGCATCCTGGTCATCAAGGCCGTCGTCACCGGCGCGACCGGCCGGCTCTTCGGCCTGTCGTTCGATCAGAATGTCCTCTTCACCGTGGTTTTGTCCCAGATCGGCGAATTCGCCTTCGTGCTTTTTGCCTTCATCGGCCAGCTTCGGCTGCTGCCTGAGGGGACCATCGACATTCTGATGGGCGTGACCGCGACCAGCATGATCTTTCCGCCGATTCTGATCCTGGCCGCCGAACGCCTGCTTCTGCCCTATTTCGGAACACGGGAGTCGGTTGCTCCGCGGGAGCCCGACGCCATCGAAAGCGGCCCGTCCGGCGTCATCATCGCGGGCTTCGGCCATTTCGGCAGCACCATCGGACGGTTTCTGCGGGCCAACGGCGTTGCCGCGACGATCCTGGACAACGATTCGGACCGCGTGGATGTCCTGAGAAAAATGGGATTCACGGTTTTTTACGGCGACGCGACGCGCCTGGACATTCTGAAATCCGCCGGCGCGGACGAAGCCAAAATGCTGATTGCCGCCATCGATTCGCCGGAAATCAACCGCGATCTGATCGAGCGGGTCCGCAAAGAGTTTCCGAACCTGGAAATCATGGTGCGCGCCAGAAGCCGCGAGGACGCCTACGAGCTTCTGGACGCCGGCATGGAAAACATTTACCGGGAAGCGCTCGACACGTCCATCCGCCTGGGCGTCGATGTCCTCATCAAGCTGGGCTTCCGCAAATACAGCGCCGTCCGGGCCGGCCAGAATTTTCTGAAGTATGACGAGGCGGCGCTGCGCACGCTCGCGGCCCAGCGCCACGATCAGGAGGCCTACATTTACACCACCCGCGAACAAATCGAGCTCCAGGAGCAGTTGCTCGCCGTCGACCGCGACAAGCTGCCCAACATCCACGACCACGCATGGGATCAGAAAAGAGAAGAGTAGCGGACCGGCAGGCGAACCTGTCCGCTGCAAAGGAAGCTGGTGACTCCCTTGTCATTCCCGCTTGTAAACTTTAGGTTACGAAGGCGGAAATCCAGTGCTCTTCAATGCTTTCCGGATTCCGGATCACCTGATATGGTCACACGTCACGTCCGGTGTTACATTGAATTACCAACGGAACAACATCTTCCGGCCTTATTTTTTCACTTACCGTCTTGTAGCTTCTTTTCCTTTTCAGGAGAAGGGGGATTGGGAGAATCGTTCTTTTTTTCTCTCAGTTCCGCCAGCGCCGCCCGTCCCGCCACGCGGCCCGTCAGAATGGCCGCGCCCAGAAACGTCCCTTCCAGCGTGCATTTTCCGTTGACGCCCGCGAGGCCCGTCAGTTCGCCCACGGCATACAATCCCGGAATCGGCTTTCCCGAAGCATTGAGCACGCGGCAGGAAGGGTCGATGACAACCCCGCCCATGCTCTTGCGGGTGAGCGGCACAAAACGCACGGCGTAATACGGCGGCTTCTCGATTTTGGGAGGATGAGCCCAGGAAGATCTGGATGTCCCGATGCGCCCGAAATCCGCATCCCGCCCCGCCGCCACCATTTCATTCCAGCGGCGCACGGTTTCGTCGAGCGTTTCGGGAGGAAGATCCGCGGCGGCGGCCAGCGCTTTGATCGTCGGCGCCGACTTGACGACTTCGGAACTGTGCGGATTGTTGAAGAGCCTGGCTTCGATGGCTTCTTTGCTCCAGCCCGAGACATGAAAAACCTTGCGGGCATCATCGTCAAAAATCGCCCAGTAGGTTCCGCCGGGCTGGCGGGCGACTTCGGGAAAGGTCTTGCGCGTATCGCGCGACTCGCTCATGAAGCGTTTGCCTGTTTTATTGACCCATATGGAATGATCCGTGTAGGCGTTCAAACCGCGCCGGCCGGAGGGATCGAAAGGATTTTTCAGGCCGGTCGGGTAATTCAGCTGATAGTGCATGTTGGCAAACCGGGCGCCGGCGGCCTCGGCCATTTCATGGCCGCTGCCTGTGGCGTTCAGGCCTCCCCCGATGAGCATGGAGTCGGGAAGCGGCAGATCCGCGGGCCAGTGTTTGCGCACCATGTCCAGGTTGCTCTGAAAACCGCCCGTCGCCAGAATGACCACCGGGGCGTGGTAATGGACAACCGCGCCGTCTTTGATCCGCCTTGCGCTCACACCCGTCATCCGGCCGTCTTTGTCCCTGATGAGCGAAACCGCCTTCACTCCGAAATGAAACTTTGCCTTGCCGCTTTTGCGGCATTCCCGGTAGATGGGCTCCAGAAGCCCCCTGCCCTTGCCGACGACCTTGTGCCAGCGCGGAACGCTGTTGTCGGGCATCAGGATCACTTTCTTTTCAAAATGGACGCCGAATCCGGCAAGCCAGTCGTAAATTTCGCGGCGCGACGATTTGACGTAATAGTCGACCCAGGCCGCATCCGGGCCGGGACCGTTCTCGTCGCGCCCGGCGGTCATGAAATCCCGGCAGGCAATTTGCGGATCGTCCGGTTCGCCGGCCTGCTCCTGCACCGGCGTGCCGACGATGCACAGCGCGCCTTCGCTCGTAAGGCCGGTTCCGCCGTAGGCGGCGGCCATTTCAATCACGGCGACATCGACGTCTTTTTGCGTGAGCTCCCAGACCGCGGAAAGTCCGGCGATGCCGGCGCCGACCACGAGAACGTCATGGCGGTATTGCTTTTCCGCTGCCGTTGCGGCCGACGACGCGGACAGAACCAGAACCAATGACAGCAGTGCTGTTTGAGCGATACGTTTCATGACGGCAACTCCCAAAGGTTTTTTTGTTGTGCAGCCTTTTTCAAGAAATGGATGAGAACTTCATTTTATGCAAAGCGAATATATGCGCCGGAGAATGGCGTGTCAATAAGATTTGGCGGCGCAAAAAAGTCCCTTTTTCAGAAGCTTGAAACTTCCGGAGCATCTTCTCTGGTTGACGCGGTGATTTTGTGTTACACGAAGCAGGCGCCGGGAACAGAAGCGATCCTTCAACCCGGTGAAGTTTAAATAAGGAAAGGCGTCATGAACATCCTGGAAACAAAAGAGTTGCGGCATAGTTTCGGCCAGTTAAAGGTTCTGTTCGGAGTGGATTTGCAGATTGCCGAAGGGGAGCGCCACGCGGTGATCGGGCCCAACGGCGCAGGGAAAACGACACTGTTCAACACGATCACGGGAACCTATGTCCCGACAGCGGGCAGAGTTTTTTTCAAGGGGAAAGACATTACGGGCTTTCCGCCCTATAAGCTGGTTCGGCTCGGCATGGGCAGGTCGTTCCAGATTACGAGCACGTTTAAAAACCTGACGGCGTTTCAGAACATCCGTCTGGCGATTTTGTCGAAAAACGGAATCCGGTTCAATGTATTCAAGCGGGTGGACAAGATGCAGAAGATAACCGAAGAAACCCATGAGATGCTCAAGCGCGTCAATCTGTACGACGACCGGGACAAGCCGGCAAGCGCTTTGTCCTACGGCAAGTCCCGGGCGCTGGAAATCTGTACGGCGATGGCGACGGATCCGGATCTGGTGCTGCTCGATGAGTTCGCCGCGGGGATGTCGCGTCCTGAAATGCTGGCCGCCGTTGCGTTGCTGCGAAATCTGACGGAGGGAAAGACCGTTGTGATTATCGAACACGACATGGACGTCGTCTTTTCGCTCGCGGACCGGATCACGGTTTTGCATTACGGAAAGATTCTGGCAACGGGGAAACCCGAAGAAATCCGGCAAAACAAGGATGTCAAAACTGCGTATTTGGGAAATCAGGTTCTGAAAGCATTCCAGCGCTGATCAAAACAGCTGAGGTGGAGCACATGTTACTGGAAGTGAGAAATTTAAATACCCATTACGGGCAAAGCCATGTCCTGCAGGGAATCAACATGGATATTGGCGAAGGCGATCTGGTGGCGCTTCTGGGACGCAACGGAATGGGAAAGAGTACGGCGCTGAAGAGCATTATGGGGTTGGTCAAAATAACGTCAGGGTCGGTAAAATTTAACGGCAAAGAGATCGGCGGATTTTCGCCCTACAAGATCGCCCGGGCGGGAATCGGCTATGTGCCGGAGGAAAGACGCATCTTTCCCGAGCTCAGCGTGTTGGATAACCTGATGATGGGAGTGAAAGGAGGAAAGATCCGGAACACCCATGATCCTCATACGTGGACGATCGAGCGGATCTTCCATCATTTTCCGAAATTGAAGGAGCGCATTCATCAGGCCGGCGGGCAGTTGTCGGGCGGGGAGCAGCAGATGCTGTCCATCGGGCGGTCGCTCATGGGAAACCCCCGGCTCCTTTTGGTGGATGAGCCGACCGAAGGCCTGGATCCGATCATGGTTGAGGAAGTGCGCAATGTGCTCGATGACATCAACAAAAACGCCGGCGTTTCCATTCTGCTGGTGGAGCACAACCTGCAGGTGGCGCTGTCCCTGGCTCAGCGAATCTATCTGATGCAGAAAGCCAGCATCGACTGCGAGATTACTTCCTCCGAGCTTGACTCGAGCGAAGAAATCCGCGCGAAGTTCCTGGAAGTGTAAAGTCCGGAGGCGGCGCCTGCGCCGGGGCCATTGCACCCTGTCCCTGGAATACACCCATCTCCTTTCCGCCTATATCGGAGGCGTACAGATGAGGGAGTCCATCCCCGGCGGCCTTTCCCAGAGCCTGGGAACGCTCAACAAAGATAAAAGCAAGAAAACGGTGACGTGCGACGTGACCTGTACACGCTTTCCGCTGACATGCACTGAGGCCACCGATTACAACTTCAGTTGTACTTTAACGAAAAGCGACTGACGATCCTCATGCTTTAATACGCCCCGGTTCAAGAAATTCCGTATTCTGCGGGTGTTCCACGCTGCCCGGAAAGGATGGAATCATGAAGCGAGCGCTTGACGGCATCAAGGTGTTGGACATGGGCGGCTACATCGCCGCGCCCTACTGCTGCATGATGCTGGCGGATCATGGCGCCGAAGTCATTCGAATAGAACCTCCGGGAGGGAAAGTTGACCGTGAGCTGGGGCCTTTCGCGCCGGACGGCCAGTCGATGACGTGCGGCCTGTCTTATCAGCGCAACAAAAAGAACATTACCTTGAATCTGAGGACCGACCGGGGCCGGCAGATTCTGGATGAGCTGGTCCGGGGAACAGACATCCTGGTCCACAACAGCCCGAAAGGCACGGAGGAAGCCGATGTTTTCGATTACGGACGGCTGAGCAAGGTGAATTCCGCCCTGATCGTTGTTGCCGTATCCGGCTTCGGACAGACAGGCCCCTATGCCGAACGCCCGTGTTTCGACGCCATTGCGCAGGCCATGTCCGGCATCATGAGCTTTACCGGATATCCCGGCGATCCCCCCCTTCGTCCGGGGCTCAATTTCATCGACTTCAATACGGGCGCCCGGGCGGCGCTCGGCGCCATGCTGGCCCTGCATGAACGTGCTTCCAGCGGCGTGGGACAACTGGTGGACGTCGCGCTTTTCGACGTCGCTTTTGCGATGGCCGCGGCATCCGGCTGCGCTTCCGAGTATCTCGTTAACGGAGAAATTCGGAAAGCCGTCGGCAACGGAGGCTTTTACGCCTATTGCTGCAGCGTCCGGGTAAAAGACGGTTATGTCGTGATGAATATCGTCGGCAATAACATGTGGCGGCGCATGTGCCGCGTCCTCGGGCGGGAAGACATGATTGCCGATCCCCGCTTCAAAGACAATCTTGCCCGATACCGCAACTATCGGGACGTGGATGGAATCATCGGGGAGTGGGCCAAAGATCAAACGGTTGCCGAAGTGATGGCCGTCCTGGACAAGGCGGGATTGCCCTGCGGACCGGTCAATGATGTTCCCGCCTCGCTCAACGTTCCTCAGGTCGCGGCCCGGGAAATGCTTGTTGAACTGGACTATCCGGAAAGCGGAACGGTTCCCGTGCCGGGCGTCGAGATTAAATTGTCCCGGACACCCGGGCGCGTCGCCAGGCGGGCGTCGCTGCTCGGCGAAGACAACGACGCCGTTTACGGTGATGGTCTGGGATACAGCGGAGATGATTTAAAAAAGTTCAAAGAGCAGAAAATCATATAGAATGGAAAATGCGGCTTGACAGACGGCTCCCGAGCGGGCAGCTGGCGTTTGCCCACTAGGGATGAACTGCAGGCGGTATTTACATCCAAAGATTTATTCACGAATGTCCAGAACAGCTATTACTGGACGCAGACAATGACGGGCAGTTCACCTTATTTCTGTCATATCGGAGGCTCGCCTTGCCTTCCCACGGCCCGAACGTCCATCGGCTACGTTTGGCCGGTGCGCAACCGCTAGCCGGCATCAGGACAAATCTTTATTCCTGGTGTTTCAATGCTTATCTTGTCCGGCGCACATTCGACGAGAAAACCAGGTGAGGCCTTCCGCAAGAAACATGACGGAGCCCCCGGACCACAAGAATAAAATAGTTTACGGTGACTGGCGGATAGTGGATTGTCAATCAGCCAGACACGGCCCGCACCGGAACGCGGGACCTGTCACTTTCCGGCAAAGTTGCTGAACATGGGCAGCTGTGCACCTCAACAAACCGCTCTTCTCCTTATCTTCGGCAATCTGTTACATGAAGCAATTCGGCAACCCAAAGCACGGCCAAAATCTCCTTGACGCACAGTTGTCAACTCAATATACTTGCTCAGACAAAAAGGAAGTTCTTATCAATTTTCCACCGAACAAATTTCTGGAGGCACTGCTATGGCAACTTGTCGACAGATTCTTATTTTTTTCCAGATCATCGTCTTATTCACGGGATGGGGAATCATTTCGTCATGCCATAATAAAAACATCGAAACTGTCGGCATCAACGTCTATCAATTAACGGCTGAATTGAAGAAAAACGGCTTTGAAGTCGCCCAGGGCTATTTCCAGATGTGGAGGATCGAGGACTGTCCGAAATTCTTTGACGTGATGGGGACCTGCTATTTCAACAATCCCACCGCGCCCTATGTGATGTCGGTTCTCCCTTTCTGGCCGAAGGAGTACATGGACCCGGCAACCAAAAACGCTTTCGGCTCGACCAGGGATGGATACAGTACAAGCATCCGCTTTGACCCGAATGAAGCAATTGTCATTTTCGGGCTCCTGCCTCCAAAGGCCGTCTATTTCGGACTGCAGAGCTACCTGTTCACCCGCAAAGACGCTTATAAGACGGACAACGATACATACCGTCTTATCAACCAGATCGGCGCGAAGGAGGTTTTCTTCCACACCGTCCCCGGTCGTCCCGCGCAGGACCGCATTTTAACTTTCGACAGCCTGAGCGACAGCAAGAACAACGTGGTCATTGAACGGCAGTCGGGCGGATGCTTCAGTCAGTTCCGGTACTTTATCATCACGCCCGATCAGGAGATGGATCAGAAAATCCGACAAGTCCTGCACAATCTTGCGGTCGCCGATAAAGATATCTTTACCGAGGGCATTCCCGCAAACATGAGGATCGGTCTGGACGAAGACGCCGACGATTTCGTTTCGGGAATTCGCTACTCTCTCCCGGCAGACGGCGGCAAGGAGGGAACGCCCTCGGATATCTGGAGGAAAAATCCATCGCTCTCGATTCTGCGGATTCGTACTCCCCAACCGTACCCGCCCAAGCGTTACCCGGCATGGGAGGACAACAGTCCTGAACCGAGAGAGGCGTTATCCGAAGCGGACCTCAGGGACAACCTCAACCTGCTCGTGCAGAAAGTCAGCCAGGCATGGGGACAGCCATGCGTCGATACCATCGGCTGCTCAGACAAGGCCAGGTCTTTTATCGACACGCAGTCGTCCCCGTTCAATCTGGTTGGCCCCCTGTGCGACAACATCGGGATGGATTGCCTCGCGGACACGCAGGACGCCACTTACCAGTTCAGCGGCGGCTATGGGTTCGATAACGGCGAAGTCTATGCAGTGATTGGAACCCTGGGTACGGCAACCGGAAATGCAAGTTACGTCAGCCTGGGAGTCAATAATTTCCGCCTAAGGCTGGGCGCGGAGAATGTCGACGGCTCAAAGCTTGCGGGCAGTGCGAAGCCGGAGTGGTACCCGGGAGCAGATAAATTGGATAAGTTCTACGTCTACTATTTTACCCGCAACTGTGAAGACAGCAAGGTGCAAGTGCTGACTCACGGCTTCTGCCTGTCAGTGAAAGACTCGGAGCTTGTGATCCCGTTCGGCGACAAGGCTTCTCTCGTCGAGCGCGATTACATGGCTCCGGGGACACAGCGGGGGCCTGACTCAAAGCTTACTTTACCTTCGAAGGTGCTCATCCTTCAGAAGCCCGCACAGTAAAAAACGCTTATAGATATTGGGGGCTGGATTGATCGGATGTGCCTCTAATCCCGCTTTGTAGGCTTGGGGTCGTCTGCCGGTTTTCCCCACAACACATCCCGGAACTTCGGCGCACGCTATCTTCGGTAATCTGCTACATGAGGCAACACGGCGGTCATAATCACCTTGACACCATATTTCTCGCCACCTATAATCAGCCTCCAAAAAGGAAGTTCTTATCAATGAAGCGGATCAAGACTTTCGGTTTGTTGATGTGCCTTCAATTTTTTCTCCTGTGCGTCTGGGCGGTTTCCGCCGGATGTGCCCAGACTCTCGTGAATATCGACAACAGGACCCCCTTCGCAGTCAAGGTCACGGTAACCTGCATGCAATGCTCGGCTTTTGGCTGGGGAAGCGACAATGACTGCCGGGATACAGGAAACAATGTGGTTAGAAGCGTGCCCGGTGCGGCCGGCAGCCAATTCCAATGCGCGGCCGGGTCCAGGATCTTTATCCGCAATGTATTGGTCCGGAACGAAAAATTCAACAAGTCCTGCACTTTCGTTCCGCCCGAAAATGTCGAAAGCACCTGGCATGTGCAATGGATGATCGGCGGGAGAGATAGGCTCGATTGCAGGCAGTAGGACAGAGCGTGTGGAGAAAAGGAGAGCGACGCACGTAAGTTAAATTTCAGACAGCCGGACCAGAGTATTTCACTTCTTTTCGCCGAAGCACAGGATACATATCCGGGTTCATTGATATTAAACAGTATTCCAATCCGTTTTGAGGAGGTCATTATGGGAAGCAAAACGTACAAAGGGCTGATGGTCAGAGAAACAGCCGAAAACCAGTTTGAAAGAGCCATCGAAGAATTATCCACCGACGGGCTCCCGGCGGGAGACGTTCTGGTCAAGGTTCTTTTTTCATCGCTGAATTATAAGGACATGCTCTCCGCCAGCGGCAACCGGGGCGTAACGAAAAAATATCCCCACACGCCCGGCATCGACGCGGCGGGCATCGTCGAAGAAAGCGCTTCGCCCAACTTCAAAGCCGGCGACGAAGTCATCGTCACGAGCTACGACCTGGGCATGAACACATCCGGCGGGCTGGGCCAGTACATCCGGGTTCCTCAGTCCTGGGTGGTCAGAAAACCGGCAAGCCTGTCGTTCCGCGAAAGCATGATTTTCGGGACGGCGGGATTCACGGCGGCGCTGTCGATTCTGCGTCTGGTGGAATTCGGAATGGATCCGGCCGATGAGATTCTGGTCACGGGCGCAAGCGGCGGTGTGGGCAGCATTGCGGTTTCCATTCTTTCGCACGCCGGCTACAGCGTGACGGCGCTCAACAGCCCCCAGGATGAAAGCGCGTTTCTGAAGAAAATCGGCGCCAGGCAGGTCATCGAGCCCGCCGAGCTGGTCGATACGAGCGGACGGCCGATGCTGAAAGAGCGCTGGACCAAATGCGTCGATACGCTGGGCGGCGACGTCCTTTCGTCGGCTGTCCGGTCGATCAAAGGCTACGGCGCCATCACCTGCTGCGGCAACGTCATTTCGCCGGAGCTCAAGCTGACCGTCTTTCCGTTCATTCTGCGCGGCGTGACGCTCTACGGCATCGACTCGCAAAACTGCCCCATGCCCCGGCGTCAGAAGGCCTGGGACATGATCGCCAGCCAGTGGAAGTTCCCCTGGCTGGAGACGCTGTCTTCGGAAGTCCCCCTGGACGGCGTAACCGGCGTGATGGATGAAATCAAAGCCGGAAGCCATCGGGGCAGAACCGTCGTCAACCTCTGGAAGTGATTTGCGTGAGGGGCGCCTTTGGGCGACTGCCTGAGGGCGCCCCTTCAGTATTTAAGGTACAGATATCGGGACGAAAGCGACCGGGAAGATATTCTGACGAGATCGGCGAAACTTCTTATCGCACCCCAAACATTCTCTTTTGCCCGGGCGCAGCGGCCGGCTGTATTTCAACCCCGTCTCCTTGCGGCGGCGTTTCCTCATTACTTTTTTTTCGTCATGGTGACCTTTCGCTTCAGCGGCTGCGTCGCGCAGCGAAGCGATCCCCCCTGCCCATTGTGCGTTCCGAAAAAGACACGGTGGACTTTGATGCCCCTTTTTTCGAGCTCGGCCTGGATGGTCCGGTTGTCATTGTGCCGGTTATACGACAAAATGTAGTTTCGGGAATTGACGGGAACGCCGTTTACGGCCAGTCGCTGAACATCTTTGAGGCTCACCCTGATCAGATCCCAGCCCTTTAGCTCCTCGGGCAGGCCGTCGACAAAGGCTTCTTCGCAAACGATGGCCAACCCCTTGCGCGGCACGGAAAGCACACAATCCAGATGCAATACGCTTTCGACAAGCCTTACGCGTGTCACCTGATATTGATCGCCCAAAATATTTTTCAGCCACCGGTAGCCGGCCTCGTTGGATCCTACGCTGGGATTTTGCGTATTGCCGACGAAAACGGTTTTACCCAGCACGATCACGTCGCCGCCCTCCAGAAACGGCGTGTCCGGGCGGGCGGGTTTCAGGAGCTCCGTGTGCGGCATGGAAAACCACTTGACCGCCGGGTCGGAACATTTTTCGGACAAAATGTCTCGGAATCCGGATATGTCCACCTTGCGAATCGGCGTGCGCAAGTTGAACTCGATGACGTTGCTGCCGATGACGGCCATGTTGTCCCGGGGGAAGTCCTGGCTGAAACCGTTCAGCAGCAAATCCCCGCCGTAATATTCCCTGATGAAATCGACGGTAATCTCTGTCGGACGATAGACCTTGACGCCCAGAGACTTTAAGATGGCGATGAAGGCTTGATTTTCCTCCTCCAGCATCTGCGTCTCGCTTTTACCCGTTTCAGGATTGATCATCTCCGTCCAGAGCATCCCTGCCGTCTTCCGGGCGTAATCCGCTTCATCTTTCGGCAATACTTTGAGCGCGTCGGCAAACCATTTCGCTTCCAAAGACGGCGACATGCCGTACGGCAGGCCGACAATCACTTCCTTGAGATCGCCGTATTCGTAATCCACGTAAACAGAAGGCTCGGCCGCAATCGCTAAGCGGGCAGAAACCGGGAAACATCCAAACGCGAGCACCGCGCATAAAAACACGACCACATTTTTCATGACATCCTCCGAGGAAGCAAAGGAACATTATAGGGTGTCCCACAGTCGCCACAGTGTCCCATAGTCACCATGATGGCAATGAGCCTGCGAAGCTGTTCGTATTCAGTGCGCAAGACGGTTTTAATAGGATTTCCTTTCTGGAGATAATGCCTCGGAACTTCGTATCTGCGTGCCCGTTCTCAGCGGATGGCCCGGAAGCGAGCAGGCAATTTCGGAGGCAAAAGCACCTTACCGGTTACTGAACGACTGACCGGAGTTTAAATAACACACCTGCTTTCAGCAATCAATCATCTCGGTTGTGGCGAAGATCGTTTTCAACCACCCCCTGCCCCCGCCAGCGGGGGACACAGAATGGTTTTGATGTCCTCCGCCGGCGGAGGTGTCACGAAGTGACGGAGGTGGTAGCTGCGCCGTCCGCTTCTGAAGCTCATCAATGCGCCGGCATGAAAACGCTCCCTCTATGTGAAATAGCGGGGAATAAGGTCCTTTGCCTGAGAAAGCAGATTTTTCAGGAACTGCTTTCGCGATTTCGGAAAAGTTGCGTACAAAACAAACAGGCAGCACAGGATGACGGCGATGATCATAACGGCTTTCATGGATGCTCTCCTTCAGGATTCGTATTTGCCGATGAGGTCGGCGGCGATCATACCGGATGCGGTCACGGTCGGCACGCCGCCGCCGGGATGGGTGGACGCGCCGACGAGATAAAGTCCCCTGATCTGCTTGGATTTGGCCGACGGCCGGAACATCATCGCATTGGTCAGATCCTGGCGCAGCGCATAGATGGCCCCTTCCGGCGACAGCAGGCGTTTTTCGAAATCCACCGGCGTCGAAAAATCCGCATGGACGATATGATCCCGCAGTCCGGGCAGATACCTGCTTTCCAGAAACCGGATGACGTTTTGCATGATCGTTTCTTTTTCGTTGTCCCAGGTTGTGCCCTTAAGCCGGTAGGGGCCGGGGGCGAGGGTGACGGCAATGATGTGATGTCCGGGGGGCGCGAGCGACGGATCGGACCGTGTCGTCCAGCTCAGGATGCCGAATTGTTCGGCGGGAAATTCGCCTTTTTCATAATGATCGAACCAGTAATCGTTCATCTTCTGCATGGGCACCGTCATCAGGGTGTGATGGTCTTTGAGCGGCGGCGCATAATCCAGGCACAGGTAGATCATCGGCGTGGCCATGGAGTAGCGGTAACTTTTGTAGCCGGCCCGGGCCAGCCGCGAGATATTGCTCTGGTCGATCATCTCCGTGTAGAGCTTTTTGGAATTGATGTTGGAAACGATAATCTTTGCGCTGATCACCGTCCCGTCGGAAAGCTTAACGGCTCTGGCCGTGCGGTTTTCCACAATGACCTTTTCCACAGTAGCATTAAGGCGGACTTCCATGCCTTTGCGTTCGCCGCATTTCTGAAGGCCCAGCGGAATGCCGATCATTCCGCCCCGGGCGTAATAGATGCCCCCGTGTTCCGCGTAGGGAATCATGGAAAAATGGCCGGGCAGCAGCGCCGGCGGCAGTCCGCAGTAAAAGCTGTGGAATGAAAGCGCCTCCAGAAGCTTCTCGTTTTTCAGGTATTTTCTCAGCACGCCTTCGTAACTGCCGAAAAAGAGCGAACCGTATTTCAGCAGGGTGGGCGTTTTGGCAAACAGTTTGCACACATCCCACAGGGACCGCGCCGGCGTGACAAAGAAGCCGTCTAGCGCGGCTTTCAGAAATCCGTCCATTTCTTGGGAATACTTCTCCCAGCCCCGGACGTCTTCGGGCGCCAGTTTCCGGATTTCCTCTTTCGTTTTGTCAAGGTCGATCGGAAAGGTGATTTCCGTTCCGTCGTGCAGCCGCGCGGTGAAGGTCGGATCGACCGCAATCAGGTCCACCTCCTTCTGGAAGGTTGTTCCCATGCGCTCGAAAGCCCAGTTGATGACCTGCGGAAATTCAATAATGGAGGCGCCGATGTCGATTTTGTATCCGTTCCATTCATAGGTGGAGCAGCAGCCTCCCACGCGCGGGGCCTGTTCCAGAACCAGAACCTTCCTGCCCTGATGCGCAAGCAATGCCCCCGCGCACAGGCCGCCGATTCCTGCGCCAATCACAATCACGTCATAATCGCTCATCGGTGTCCTCCATTTAATTCAGAGATAACAAAATTCAGTTCCTGTCGCCTGGCAGCGGTTATTGTTCTTTGCGTTTTTTGAGCTCAAGCGCCGCTTTCAGTCCTTTTTCGCGGATGACCTTGAATTTGAGCCCGGTTTCGGTAAGCTTGAAGAAGCGCTTTCCGTATTTCCGGAGCAACTTTTCATTCACGGTAAAACCCAGGCCCGGCGTCTTGAAGGGCGCGAGCATCGCGTTTTTATCGGGAATAATCGGATCGATAATGCCTTCCCGGTATTTCGGTATCCAGGACGGCGGCTCGTAGGGATATTCCAGCGGCAGAGCGTTCTCGCGGTCGGCCAGCACCAGGTTCCAGTTCACGTAGAATCCGAGTCCGTTGGTCCAGGTGTGCGGGGTGTACAGACGGTCTTTCTCGTGGCACATGTCGATCACCTTCTTCACCTGGGAGATTCCGCCGGCGAAGGTTGCATCGGGCTGGTAGATGTGGAAACAGTCCTTCTCGAACATGATCTTGATTTCGTCCCACCCGTAGTTTAGCTCGGCGCCCGATATTTTGACCTTGGAATACTGCTTGAGGGCGGCGTTGCCGTCGTAGTCGCGCGAATCCAACGGCTCCTCCAGCCATTCGATGCCGTTCGCGGCGCAGGCATCCGCAAAGGCTTTGGCCCGTGCCAGATCCCAGGCCGGAATCTTGTCCACAATCGTGACCAGCCAGCCCTGGTTGGCATCCACGCCCAGCATAAAATCGTCTCCCATCTTTTTGCGCACGACTTCAATCTGCCGGATATCGTCTTTCAGGGCGATGCTTTTAACCCGCAGCTTCGCGCACCGATAGCCCATCGACCGGATCGCCTGAAGCTCTTCGGCTCTGCGGTCCGGGTCGTGCATCTCGCCGGTCGAGCAATACACCTCGATCGGCCGGGCATTGCCGCCCAAAAGCTCGTAAACGGGCTTGCCGGCCTTCTTGCCAAGAATGTCCCAGCAGGCAGGCTCGATCCAGAAATTTCTCCAGCCCAGGACGCCCGCCTGTTTCAGCAGGTCCTGGACCCTTCCGATCTCCGCCGGATCGGCCCCCATCAGGTAGCCGCCCAGAAGGTCGCCCAGACCTTCCCGCTCCGTGCCCATGGCGGAGCCGGCGCCGTAGCCTTCAATGCCCTCGTCGGTGGTCAGTTTGATCAGCGTGAACCGGTTATGCGTCTGCGGATAACCGGGAATCCAGGTGGGCCAGAAGGTTTCTTCAAGGGGGACCGATACGTGATAAAGCTCGATGCGCGAAATTTTCATTGCATTTCCTCCTTTCCGCGTGTAATTGGTCATACCAGTTCTTAATATTGGTATAACCAATTGTCAAGGATTTTATTGTCCGCCGGACACGCGCCCGGAGAATTCGCAAAGGGCGGTTGATCCGGAGACCAGAAAACAATGGAGGTTTGCGGCTCATGAAAAGCGGGCTCCCCGGCAAAATTTTCAACGCGATACGAAACGACATCATCCGGAATGCCTACCCGGTCGGCAGCCGGCTCCCGCCGGAAAGGGATCTGGCGCTGAAATACGGGGCAAACCGCTTCGCCGTCCGGGAAGCCATTGCCATGCTGGTCCAAAGCGGATTTGCGGTGACCCACCCCCAGAGCGGAACCTATGTGCGGGATTTCAACCGGGAAGGCTCCGTGGAAACGCTGGTCCAGGTTTTGCGCGCCAACAAAACCATCGACCGGCAGACGCTCGAATCCCTCTTGAAGTTTCGGTTTGTGACCGAGACGGAGGCGGCCGGCGAGGCGGCGCTTCGGGTTGCGCCGGACGATATCGGATACCTGGAGGCGAATCTCGAAAAAAAGAAGCGCCACCTCGCGGATGCAAAAGTGCTGGCCGAATGCGATTACGATTTTCACCGCGCGATCATCACCCTGTCGGGGGACATCATCAGCCGCCTGGTCTTCCAGTCCTTCAAGCCCGTGTATTTTTTCTTTGCCGAGTTTTATTATTCCATAAGCGGCGCTCCGGAAGCATCGCTTAGGCTGAATCTCAAGCTGCTCAATGCGCTCAAGAAGAAAGACGCGGCCGCCTCGCGCACCGCGATGGGCGACGTGCTCAAACTGGCCGAGAAAAAAGTGTACGAAGCCATCAAAACCGCAAATGCCAGCGGAATTCGCCTGTCCTGAACACCACGGGGGCAAGTCGCCCGATCAAGCCCCCCCTATTTCCGTCGAATCGCTTCACGATCCGGGCCGGATAATCCCGGACTTCACCGACCGTGAGCAGCCGAAAAGTGCATTGCATCGGCAAGTGTTCCATCTTTAAACATCGCGGTGTCAACGTTGACTGATTCCTGGAATTATGCAATATAACGACACAAATATTCACAATAAACCAGCCGTGTTAAAGATTATGTTCCCGCTTCTAGTTTTTTGTGTGCATAGTAAGGAGACTTGAGCATTGCCCGCTGAAAAAATCACGCTCTCACAGCTCGAATCATTTCTTTTCAAATCCGCCGATATTCTCCGGGGCAAAATGGACGCTTCGGAATTCAAGGAATTCATCTTCGGAATGCTGTTTCTCAAGCGGCTTTCCGATGAGTTTGACCGCAAGCGCGAGCAACTGCGCAAAAAAGACTTTGCCCATCTGAAAGATCAGACTGACCTGATTAAGGAGCTTCTGGAAGACAAAACGTGCTACGGTGAAACCTTCTTTGTTCCCGTTCGCGCCCGCTGGCATGAGCCGTGGACCGACGAAAATGGCGATCTGGTTCCCGCGCTCAAAGACCTCAAACACGATATCGGCAACATGCTCAACAAGGCCATTGCCGCGGTTGAAGAAGAAAACGATGCTCTGGCCGGAGTGCTCAAAAACAATATCGATTTTAACGCCGTCAAAGGGAAAACAAAAATTCCCGACCAGAAATGGAAGGATCTGCTGGATCACTTCAATCAGCCCCGGTTTGTGCTGGTGAATGAAAATTTCGAATTTCCCGACCTGCTGGGCGCGGCCTATGAATACCTGATCAAGTTCTTTGCCGACAGCGCAGGTAAGAAAGGCGGAGAATTCTATACGCCTGCCGAAGTTGTGCGCCTTCTGGTTCAAATTACCAGGCCCGAAGCAGGCAATGAAATTTACGATCCCACCGTGGGCTCCGGTGGCTTTCTCATCCAGTCGCACCAGTATGTGGAAGAGCAGGGGCAGGACCCGAATGATCTGGCCCTCTATGGCCAGGATTCCAATGGCACGGTCTGGTCGATCTGCAACATGAACATGATCCTCCATAACATCACCCGCTTCACTATTGAAAACGGCGACACGCTGGAAGACCCGCAAATATTGGAAAACGGTCAGATCCGCAAATTTGACCGGGTGCTGGCCAACCCGCCTTTTTCGCAAAACTACAGCCGGGCCAATGTGAAATTCCCCGGCCGTTTTCGCGAATGGTGCCCCGAAACAGGTAAAAAAGCAGACTTGATGTTTGTCCAGCACATGCTGGCCAGCCTCAAACCACGGGGCCACATGGCCACCATCATGCCGCACGGCGTGCTTTTCCGCGGGGGCAAGGAAAAGCTGATTCGCGAGATTTTCATCAATGATGACGTCATCGAAGCGATCATCAGCCTTCCGCCCGGCCTCTTTTACGGCACCGGCATTCCCGCCTGCGTCATCGTTGCCAATAAAAGCAAGCCCGAAACACTGAAGGACAAAATTCTCTTTATCAATGCCGACCGTGAATATGCAGAAGGCAAAGCCCAGAACAAATTACGGCCCGAGGATATCGAAAAGATCGACTTTGTCTTTACCCACAAACTGGAAATCCCCAAATACAGCCGGCTGGTGGACAAGGCCGAGATTGTAGAGACTCACGACTATAACCTAAACATCCGCCGCTATGTGGATAACACGCCCGAACCGGAACCCGAAGACGTGCAGGCGCACCTGATCGGCGGCATCCCGGAGGCCGAGGTCAATGCCCGTGCTTCCGATTTTGCACGCTTCTGCATTAAGCCTGATTCACTTTTTCAAAAGAGCCGTCCCGGCTACCTTGCTTTTCTAAGTGCGATTGAAAGCAAACCGGTAATCAAGGTTACGCTCGAAGCCGCTCCTGCGCTGGGGCAGACACTCACGGCGCATCACAACGCGCTTGAAGCGTGGTGGGACGTGGCCCGCGACGACTTTGCCGGCCTGCGCGACGGCAAGAAATTGCCGCAAGTGCGCCACGAGCTGCTGACGACACTCAAGACGAAACTCATCCCCCTGAACGTTCTCGATGAGTTCAAAAGCGCCGGGATCTTTGTCAACTGGTGGCAGCAAATCCGCTACGACCTCAAAACCATTATTTCCACAGGCTGGCACCATGCCCTGATTCCCGACGAATATCTCATCGCCGAATATTTTCAGACTGAGGCGGATGAAATCGAAAAACTGGAAGCACAGATCAACGAGGCCCAGAGTGAGCTGGCCGAGGCGGTGGAAACGGCGCAGGAAGTGGCCGCTTATGAACCGGAAGAAGATGAAACGGTCACTGCTTCGGTCATCAAGAAAGCCCTCAAGGATTTGATCGACGACCTTAAAGGCAGTGATGGACAAAGCGCCCGCAAGGAGCTGGCTAATCTGCAAGCTCAGGAAAAAGCCATTACGGATATTGAAAAACGCATTAAAGAGACCAGGGCAAAGCTGAAGCTCAAAACCGATGAACTGGAATTGAAAATTCAGCTCAAACGTCTGGGGGGCGATGAATTCAAAGCAGAAAGCCGCGAACTTCTCAGGCAGGCAGACGCACAACTGGCCGCACTCGATAACAATAACAAAGACGACAAAAAGAAAATCACGGCGCTCAATAAAGACAAAGCCGCACTCGATGCGCGTCTTGCCAAAACAGACGCCATCCTCACCGCCATCGGCGGCCAACTGACAGAAGATGATGCCCGCCGCCTCATCCTGAAAAAGCTCTACGACCTGGCTGCCAATGAATTGAGCCGCTACCTCAATGCGGAAAAACGCTCCCTCATCGCGGGCGTGGATAACCTCTGGGACAAATACGCGGTTTCGAGCCGGGAGTTGGAAAATAAAAGGAGCGAGACATTAAAAGAGTTGAACGGTTTCTTGAAGGGGCTGGGGTATCTGGAATGAGTGCTGTGGAGGGTTGGAGTTCATTTACGATTGAACAGTGCTGCGACATTCTCGATAGCAAACGGGTACCAGTTAACTCCGAAGATAGGGATAGGCACGTTGGTGAGATTCCTTATTATGGGGCTAATGGTTTACAGGGTTATATTGATGACTACATTTTTGACGAGCCGCTAATCCTTATTGCCGAAGATGGCGGTTGTTTCGATGAATTTGCCACTCGTCCGATTGCATATCGCGTAAATGGAAAAAGCTGGGTTAACAATCATGCTCATGTACTCCGAGCAAAAGAGGGGTTTTATCAAGACGCCATTTTTTATTCTCTTGAACATAAAGATATTCACTCTTTTATCGTAGGTGGAACAAGATCAAAATTGAATCAGAGCGCGTTGCGCTCAATAGTTGTAGAACTTCCAAAGCAAAAAGCCGAACAAGCAAAAATCGCCGAGATACTTTCGACGGTGGACCGGGCGATTGAGCAGACTGAGGCGTTGATTGCCAAACAGCAGCGCATCAAGACCGGCCTGATGCAAGACCTCCTCACCCGCGGCATCGACGAACACGGCAACCTCCGCACCGAACAAACCCACAAATTCAAAGACTCCCCCTTGGGCCGGATTCCGGTGGAGTGGGAAGTGAAGAAAATTGGCGATGTATTTGATATTCAACTCGGAAAGATGTTGAGTCAGAAAGCGACTGAGGGACATGCACCTTTCTACTATCTCGGTAATAAAAACGTTCAGTGGGATCAAGTTGATGCATCTGATTTGCAGATGATGGATTTCGATGAACGTGAACGCCAAAAGTTTGATTTAAAACAAAATGATATTCTCGTCTGCGAGGGTGGGGAGGTAGGACGAACAACTATATGGCGTAATGAAGTTGCAAACTGTTATTTTCAAAAAGCGATCCACAGATTAAGACCAATTGATAATCAGTATTTTCCAAGTCTATTTCCACGATTCATGAAATGGGCAACCAGAAAGGGTCTTTTGTCAGACTATACAAGCCAGACCAGCATTGCGCACCTTACACAAGAAAAACTGGCAACAGTGCCAATAATAATCCAAGGTTTATCAGAACAACACAGATTAAACGCCGCAGCAGATAAAATAGACGATTATCTTTCTAGTCAAACTGTTTTGTTGACAAAGCTGCACTTAATTAAAACCGCCCTCATGCAAGACCTACTCACGGGCAAGAAGCGTGTGCTTGTCTCGACAAGCAATATAGGTACTAATATATGAATCTGTTCCATAGTACAATTCAACCTTATGCATATTTGGAGATCATTAATGTCCCTTTCAGGCACTGCTTTACCCAAGCCGAAGAACTGGCAAGATTTTGAATGTCAAACACGTGATCTATTTGCTTGTGTACTGAACGATTCAAATGCCCAGCGAAACGGAAGGCAGGGGCAACCGCAAAACGGTGTCGATGTCTACGGATATAGAGATAAGGACATAAAATGTCTTGTAGGAGTGCAGTGTAAAGAGAAGTATAAAGATGACGTTACTGAGGAAGAGCTTCGCGGCGAGGTTAATAAAGCAAAAAGTTTCACTCCTAAAATATCTGAATTCATTCTCGTTACAACCGCCCCAAGAGATCAGAAGATTCAAAAATCTGCCCGGCTTTTGACTGAGGAATTGGCCCAAACCAGTCATCCTATCCTCGTGTATGTTTGGGGATGGGAAGATATTGAAGAACATGCCTCAAAATATGATCAAGCATGGAAAGCTTTTGATCAAACTTGGAATCCTTTTACTCAAAGAGGATTTGAAGAACTAAACCTAAAAATAGATAAGCTCACAGAGTCATTAAATAAATCTGAAAATGGGATGCGTGCACCCTCATCCAACCCAACTGACCTACGTATAGATGAGAGTGCCGAAAACACACCGAGACATGGGCAAATAACCGCTTTTCAGCGCGTCATAGACGACGGCCACGTCCGTGATGCCCTTAAACAGCTCACTATGCTTAGAAGTGATGAGTGGTCAGTTGCAAGTCGTTCTGAGCGTTACAGAATTCTTGTTGCGATCGCTTCTGCAAAATTGAAAATAGGGGAGTACGATCAAGCAGGGACCTTGCTTCTGGATGCATATAGCGAATATCCCGAACACAAGAATGCGCGAAAGAACCGAGCGACAGGTCTGCTTCTTTTGCAAGATTATGCGGGCGCAGCAAAAGTGGCGCGGGAAATTTTGGCAGATGACAGAAATAACGCAGACGCTGCCGGTACGCTTATACAGGCTCTAATAAAAGAGCTCACTTGTAATGATCCCCTCAAAGAAATTCCAGAGGAACTACGGGAAGCTGAAGCGGTGTTTGTTGCGCACGTGCATTTTTTGCGATGTAGAGATAATCCTGCCTGGATAGAAGTCGCAAGGACGGCCGAAAAAAAATATCCCGAAAGCCACTTACTGAAGCTATTTGCTGCTGAGGCAGTGCTCGATTCGCTTGCACGCAACGATCGCGATGCATTAGCAGGCGGCATTCTGAAGAACATAGCCACTCAAGATATTGGTGATGCGGTTGCAACACTATACGCTGAGGCGCGCCAAGCCATCGACAAGGGGTACGCCCTACTTCCCTCCATAGCTCACAATGCAGCAATGGCGCTTCGGTTCTCCGGCGATCCAGTGAAGGCAAAAGAGATTCTCGATACAGCGATAAAACAATATCCAAGCGACGAAAACCTTAGGCTTCAACGCGCGATCATTGCTTTTTCAGAAAATGATCCGGCTGGTGCGCTTGCCGTTCTGCCAGACAAACCAGAAGATCCCGAGGCAATCGGTATCCGAGCTGAAGCACTAGCTGCCACAGGCAAGCCGGATGATGCGCTTTCCTTGATCAATAATACTGCCCAGAGCATACTTCCAGAGCATGTCAAAACGGCGCTGTTGGCCGTTCGCATTCGTATTTACATAGCTCATGGCGAAAAACAGCTTGCAATCGATACTCTCGCGCAATGTGTCGCAAAGGAGCCCGAAAACTTCCATCTCAGGGCTTTGCAGATACATCTTCATCGTGCTGCAGGAGACCATGACGGCGCAAAGAGGGCCTTTGAAGAAGCCATTGCGGTCGTTAACGACCATACTAGCCTCCAATCACGATTGATGTTAAGTTTTGAAGCGCAGAAATTGGGCCGCGATGATGCGATAGTCGGTCTGCTTAAAAACCGTGTTGCAACCGATCGTGAAAACGAAGGGCTACAAGTCCTGATCGCCTCTTCAATCAATTCAGGCGCATGGGTTACCGCACGTGAAACAGTGGGTTCCATTTCGACCAATCTTCATAAAACGGAATGGTTTTTAAGAGCAGATGCGATTCTTGCGATCAATACAGGCGATCCGGCGGCAGCTGAGAAGATCGCCCGATATCTCGCAGGCTGGCCTAATGATGTCCAAATGATATTGGCACAAATTGGTATTTGGCAAAGAGACGGACGAGATATCGATATACAGCGATTGCTACAGAATTTAGATCTATCTGCTCTGGATGGTCCACCCGGGCAATGTGTTCGTATTGGCGCAGCGATTACCCATTATGAAGACGCATCGAGAGGGCTTAGATACGGCTACTCGGTCCTTATGGACCATTGGGATGATCCTAAAGCTCATCTTGCATATCAGGGGCTTATATTCCTGAATGACAAAATTGGGGAAGCAATGCCTTCAACAGCTGTGGTTACCGAGAATACGGTTGTATGCCTTCTTGCTGAAGGGCAAGAACGGCGATACCGTATCGAAAAAGAACATTATGCCTTTTTTAAAGACGAGCAATTAAACCCCAAAGATGATCTTGCCATGCTCCTAATTGGTAAAAAACAAGGCGATAATATCGTCATTCGAGAAGGCATTGGCTCAAAAACAGTTCATATTCTCTGGATTAAACCCATTTACCTCGATGCCTTGCACTGTTCCTTAGACCGATTCAATGAGCGATTCCCCCGCGCAAATGGCCTGCTGAGATTCAAATTCGATCCGACAGCAACCGATCCGTTGGAAGATATGCGGGCAATTACAAAGGATCGTGCCGACGCGCATCAACGTATTCTTAGTGATTATCAATCAAAAGGCCTACCACTTTCTTTCACGGCCACATTGATAGGGATAGATCCGTTAGATGCATGGCTTGGCCTACCATCAGTCGATATAAAGTTCCACGTTTGTCGCGGTGCCTTCCCTGAACGTAAAGAGGCACTTTTAACAATAGAGAAGCACGGACGAAAAGGATGTGTACTGGATGCAATTACGCTTTCTGTGGTTCGTCGTCTAGGCGTTGAAAGGGCTGTTGCCGAGGTATGCGGGACTATCCATACACCACAAACGGTTATAAATCTTCTGGCGAACCGAGCACTTGAGGCTCAACAGGACATCGGGAAAAAGAAAGGATTTATGGCTTGGCAGAATGACCGGTTGGTTTTTCAAGAGTATTCGGAAGAAATGATGAAACAAGTGGCGGATGAACGCGTTAAAGAGCTTGCATGGGCAAGGAGACGGACCGCTATAGCACCTGCCATACCAAAGAAAGATTTTTCAGAAGAGACGCGAAAGATAATTAACATGATTCGCAGTAACGTTTGTGATCCCGCTATTGCGGCTGATGGTAACGGTCTTTTGCTTTTATCTGAAGATATGGGCTATCGACTTTGGTCGGTATCAACTTTCTCAATACCAGCCACATGGTTGCAACCTGTCTTTATAACAGCACGCAATGAGGGCCACCTGACTAGAGCCGAATACTGTGAAGCAATCAATACACTCGCATTAAGCGGCCATACCTATATATCTCTGGATAACGATTGTTTGATTCATCAAGCGCGTAAGAATGATTTCACATTAACCACCGAATTGTCCCGCCTTATCGATATATTAGGGGGTCCATCGGCAGACATTTATGCAAATACCGGTGTGATGGGCAGCTTTATTGACACACTTTTGAATGAATGTGCCGATGACTTCAACGTAAAAAGAATAGTGAGTGAAATTTTCACGTCCGCAATAAGGGGGCGTGATGAAGATCAACGTAAACTTATAGGATTAATACTGAGGCAGACACATAGAAAAAAGGAATTATTATTGGAACATGCATTGGGTTGGCTTATTGGGCACTCACTTGGGATGTCATATTTCAATGACCTACTATTGTTGCAAAAAAATAAACAATTAGGCCGAGATTCTTACATATAGATATTTCTAGTGGATATTGAAACGTTCTGCTTTGATAAAGTATTCTGGTCAATACGGTGAAAAAGACAGATAAAAAATAAAACAGCCAAGCAACTCAAACTCGACGAACGCAACCATGTCGAGAAACCACGCCACGATGAGCTTGACGATTTGGGCTGGGAATGCATTTATAATCAAAAGGAGTCATCCGCCTTATGAATCCAAGGGAATCCCAAACCATTGAGTGGAAAGAATCCTGGCGCGATGAATATATTCGCTGGGTCTGCGGTTTTGCCAATGCGCAGGGCGGCAAGTTGATTATCGGCAAAAACGATAAGGGCCAAATATCGGGTGCATACCCGAAGCAAAGTGAGGTCAATCAATGACTAAAAAATACACGCCGCCTTATCACATCACGCCTGCGATTCTGCACTTAGTGGTGCAGATCGGCGAGGCTCTGGGAAAGCTCCATGTGCCAGACGACAGCACGAATGTTCCTCTCCTGCGGCGAGGCAACCGCATTAAGACCATTCAGGCTTCCCTGGCGATTGAAGGCAACACGCTTACCCTGGAGCAAGTTACGGCTTTGCTTGACGGCAAACGGGTTCTGGGAATGCCCCGTGAGGTTCAGGAAGTGCGCAACGCCTTTGCAGCGTACGAGAAACTACCGGACTGGTCGCCGTACTCCCGCTCCGATCTTCTTGCCGCACATGCCTTGCTGATGGCCGGGCTCGTTGATGAAAGCGGGCATTTCCGTTCAGGCGGGGTCGGTATCTGCCAGGGTAAAAAGGTTGTGCATGTCGCACCACCTGCCGACCGGGTGGCCGCGCTGGTTGACGATCTGCTTTTCTGGCTAAAAAACACCGACGAGCATCCCCTTGTTGCCAGTTGCATCTTTCATTATGAATTCGAGTTCATCCATCCCTTTCAGGACGGCAACGGCAGGCTGGGCCGCCTCTGGCAGACACTTGTTCTTAGTCAATGGCGACCGGTTTTTGCCATGCTCCCGGTGGAAAGCATCATTCGCGACCGGCAACAAGAATACTATAAAGCCCTTAGCACAGCAGACCGGGCGGTAGATGCAACTGCTTTTATTGAATTTATGATGAGCGCCATTTTGCAGGCCATTGAAGAAGCAACCTTCACAAGCGACCAAGGAATAGACCATCAAAGCGACCAAGTAATCCGCTTGCTCCAAGCGCTCAGGAAAGCAAGACGGAGCGCTTCCGATGTTATGACCGAACTGGGGCTGGCCCACAGGCCGACGTTCCGGAAAAACTATCTGCATCCTGCCCTTGAGGCAGGGTTGATTGAGATGATCCATCCCGAGACACCCCGCGCCCGAAACCAGAAGTATCGCCTGACGGCTCGCGGTGAAAAACTGCTGAAAACTGAGGAGTCATCCGCCTTATGAATCCCAAGGAATCCCAAAACATTGAGTGGAAAGAAGCCTGGCGCGATGAATATATCCGCTGGGTCTGCGGTTTTGCCAATGCCCAGGGCGGCAAGTTGATTATCGGTAAAAACGATAAAGGCGTGATCCTGGGCGTAGCCAATGCCAAGAAGCTTCTGGAAGACATCCCCAACAAGATCAAGGATATTCTGGGAATTATCGTTGATGTCAATCTGCGGGTTGAAAAGGGCAAAGACCTGATTGAAATTGTTGTGGAACCCTACCCTTATCCTGTAAGCTACAAGGGGGAGTATTATTATCGCAGCGGCAGCACCAAACAGGAATTAAAAGGGGCAGCCCTCGATAAGTTTTTGCTGGAAAAGCAGGGCAAGCGCTGGGATGCGGTGCCGGTGCCCCGGGTGGCCATGGCCGATTTGAAGAAAGACTCTTTTGATTTGTTTCGCGCGAAAGCGGCCAAAAGCGGGCGCGTGAGCGATGAGGTTTTGTCGGAAGGCAATGCTTCGCTGATTGAGAATTTGAATCTGAAGGAAGGCCATTATCTCAAACGCGCCGCCATTTTACTTTTCCACCAGAATCCGGAAAAGTGGGTGGTCGGCTCGTATATCAAAATCGGTTATTTTCGCACGGATGCCGATCTGCTTTATCAGGATGAAATTCATGGCAGTCTGTTTGTCCAGGCTGAAAAAACTTTGGACCTATTGCTCACCAAATATCTGAAAGCGTCTATCAGTTATGAAGGGATCAGCCGTGTGGAGCGGTTTCCTTTTCCGAAGGCCGCTTTGCGGGAAGCCTTGTTAAATGCGATTGTGCACAAGGACTATGGCGGCGGCGCGCCCATCCAGATCAGCGTGTATGAAGATAAAATCTATTTTTGGAATGACGGCCAGTTGCCCGAAAACTGGACGGTGGCGCAGTTGTTGGCCAAGCATGCCTCCAAGCCTTTTAATCCTCTCATTGCCAATGCCTTCTTCCGGGCGGGAATGATTGAATCCTGGGGGCGGGGCATCGAAAAAATTCGACAGGAATGCAAAGCAGCCGGCATGCCGTTGCCGGAATATCGAACGGATGCGTCGGGGTTGATGGTAAAATTCAAGGCAGGTATCCTGAAGAAAGAAAAAACGCCGGTGAAAACGCCGGTGAAAACGCCGGTGAAAACGCCGCAGAAGATCGTTGCCTTGCTGGAGAACGACGGCAGTCTTTCAATTGTGGAACTGGCAAAACAAATCGGAAGATCTGCCAGCGCTGTTGAACGGGCCATACGAAAATTGCGGGAAGCAGGAACGATTGAACATATCGGCCCGGCCAAAGGTGGTCATTGGGTGGTCAAGGAGAAACAATGACGTCAGATAAAACAGCCCAACAACTCCTGCTCGACGAGCGCAACCATGTCGAGAAACCCTTCCTCGACCAACTTCACGGTCTAGGATGGGAGATTATCGATCTCGACGGCAAGCAGCACCCAAGCGACAGCTACCGTCAGAGCTTTACCGAGGTGGTGATGCTGCCGGTGCTGAGGGCGCAGCTTAAGGTCATTAATGACTGGCTGGAAGACGATCAGGTCGAAGAAGTGGTCAAGTCGCTTACGGCAAGCTTTCCCGGAACCGGTCTGATTTCGAACAACCGCCACGTCTTTACCCTTTTATTGGAAAACACCAGTGTAAGTGTTAACCGCCGCACGGGCGAGAAAAGCCCGACGGTGCGTTTTGTGGATTTTACGCATCGCGACAATAACCGCTTTATTGCGGTCTGCCAGCTCAAGGTGCGCATCCTGGGCACGGAGCATCATATCGTGCCGGACATTGTCCTTTTCTTAAACGGCCTGCCGGTGGTGGTGGTGGAATGCAAATCCCCCAAGGTTAAAGACGCTATCCCGGAAGCCATTGATCAGATCTTGCGCTACAGCGAACAGCGTGGGGCCAGGGGCGAGGGCAGCGTGCCTCTTTTCTTCTATAATCAGTTTGTCATTGCCACCTGCCGTCAGCAGGCCAAGTTCGGCACGATTACCACGCACAGTGAAAAATACTTCTACCGCTGGGCCGATCCTTACCCCCGCACGGTCGATGATCTGGAACACGGTGAAAGCGGCCCCAACGATCAGCAGCGACTGGTGGCCGGAATGCTCGACCGTGATAATCTGCTGGATCTCATTCGCACCTTTACGCTCTTTTCGACCAACGACAAGGGTGAGACGATCAAGATTGTGGGGCGTTACCAGCAGTTTCGCGCCGTCAAGCTGGCAGTCAAGCGACTGCTGATGGGCCAAAGCCCCCGCGAACGGAGCGGTATTATCTGGCATACGCAGGGCTCGGGCAAATCGCTGACCATGATGTTTATGGTTCGGGAGATGTATCGACATGCCCGGCTCTCGCATTGGAAGGTGGTCTTTGTCACCGACCGTACACAACTGGAAGGTCAGTTGACGGAAACCAGCCAGAGTATCGGCTTTACGGTCAAAGTGGCTGACAGCATTAAGACACTCAAAGAACTGTTGCGCTCCGATTCCTCCGATCTGGTCATGGCCATGATCCACAAATTTCGCGAAGCGGATTTGACGGAAACCTTCCCGGAATTGAACGCCAGCCCCTGCATTTTGGTGATGACCGACGAAGCGCACCGGTCACAGTATGCCATGCTGGGTGCGAACCTTGATCGCGGCATCCCCAACGCCGCCCGCATCGGCTACACAGGAACGCCGATCGACAAAACGGAGCGCGTCTTCGGCGACTACATCGACAAATACACGATGCGCCAGTCCATTGATGATGGTGTGACGCTGGAGATCGTCTATGAAGGACGCACGCATAACGCTGAAGTGGCAGACCAAAAGGCGATGGATACGGCTTTTGCGGATGTCTTCAGCGATTATAACCTTCAGCAGCGTATGGATATTCTGGGTTACGGTTCCCGTGAGGCCTACCTGGAATCCAAGACTACCATTGAGGCCAAGGCCAAAGACATGATCGAGCATTATCTGACGCATGTATTCCCCAATGGCTATAAGGCGCAGGTGGTGGCCACGTCCCGCGAAGCAGCGGTGCGTTACAAGGGTTTTATTGATGATGCGCTGACGGCGGCCATTGCTGAATTGGAAAAGGCCAAATGCGGTCATTCCGGGCATGAACCGGAATCCAGGAATAATTCTAAAGAACCTCTGGATTCCCGCCTGCGCGGGAATGACAAGTCGTGGAACGTGCCGGCAATAGACTTCGAACAATTAAAAAAGCTGACGACGGACGTAATCATCTCCGGCAATCACAATGACTTGCCTCACCTTAAGGCCTATGCGGATGATTCCAAACATGAAACCAGCATCAAGAGTTTCAAGATGGCTTTTGGGAACAAGGAAGAAGAAATCACCGGTGACATGGGCATTCTGATTGTCAACAATATGTTGCTGACCGGCTTTGATGCGCCGGTTGAGCAGGTCATGTATCTGGATAAGGTTATTGTAGCCCACAATTTGCTTCAGGCCATTGCCCGCGTCAACCGCGTGGGCGGAGAAGGCAAGGATAAGGGCTTTGTGGTGGATTATGTGGGCATCGGCCACCACCTGAAAAAGGCTATTGATACTTATGATGAACGTGAACAGAAGGAAGTGATCGACACCCTGAGCTTCCCCGAGGAAGAGTTGCGGGAGCTGCAAGCGTCTCATGCGGCCATTCTGGACCTGCTTAAGAAACACGGACTCACAGACCTGACGGATCATGATGCATTCTTTGATATCTTCTATGACGAAGATCTGCGTTTTGATTTCATGCTGGCCTTTAAACAGTTGACCCGATGCCTGAACCTCGTATTCCCGGCAAAAGAAGCGCTTGCCTACATGGCCGACTACCAGGCCCTGGCCGAAATCAACGTGCTGGCAGGAAAGCATTTCCGGGATGAACGCCTGAGCATGAAAGGCATTCCCGCCAAGTTACGCGGGATTACCGACGCCTATCTGGAATCCAAGGGTATCGAGGTAAAAATCGAACCGATCTCTATCCTTGATGCGGATTTTGAAAAGGAAGTTGACAAGCGAAGCCGGACCAAGACCAAGGCGGCGGAAGTGGAGCATGCCATTCGCCATCACCTGGATATTGAACTGGCTGATGATCCTGATCTTCAGGCGTCCTTCGCCGCCGCATTGGCTGCGATATTTGAAAAATTTCGCAACAACTGGAAAAAGATTTATGAGGAACTGGAGAAGCTGCGCGAACGCATCATTAATGCCGGTAAAGAGCCGACCTATGGACTACACAGGAAGAAGCAGATGCCGTTCTTCCGCATGTTTGCCAGAGAAATATTCGGTGAAGGTGCGGCAGCTCAGCCTCAGGCCGTGCCAATTGCCGAGCCTGCCCCTGACTATGGCATGAATCACGAAGACAGGATCAGCCATTTGGTTGACCTGACGCAGAAAGTGTTTCTGATTGTCGAACGGGAATTGAAACTTACCGGGTTCTGGGAAAGCATTCCTGCCCGCAATAAATTAAAAGCTGATATTCAAGCCGCCTTGCTGGCTCCCGAATTCTCAGAGCTTCCTGGCATCGTAAAAAACAGAGCGCGCATTATTTCCCGGATCATGGAAATCGCTGAAAGCAAAAACGACATTATCCTTTACGCAGAGTGACAGGATGGAGCTCTCCTACATCATTCAGAGATCAGCCAAACGACACAAATTGACGATATCCGTCGAACGGGATCGCCGCGTTGTGGTCCACGCACCGGAGAGAATGTCCGACGAAGATATCCGGCGTGTGGTTGAGTCAAAACGCGGGTGGATTTACGAAAAGACGGGCCATGCCCAGAAATATCAGGATCTGCCTCATCCGCCGGGAAAGGAACTGGTCAGCGGCGAGTCGGTTCTCTATCTTGGCAGGCAATATCGCGTTGACATCGCAAAAAACGGTTCAACAGAAATTAAATTTAAACAGCGTTTCCTGATTCCGGCCATCAATACAGAAAAAAGAATGGAAGCTTTGCGTCAGTGGCACATCAGCCGCGCCGAAGAAAAAATTATTCCGCGAACCAAACTCCATGCTCGCGCCCTCGGTGTGGATGTCGCCGCAATTCGTATTGTTGACAACCGTTATCGCTGGGGTTCTTGTACCATGAAGGGCCATGTGCATTTCAACTGGCGGCTGATCAAGGCCCCTATGTTTGTCATTGACTACGTTATCGTCCATGAACTCACTCATCTCATTGAGGCCAATCACACACCCAGGTTTTGGAACATAGTGCGGTCACAAACCTCGACAATGGAAAAAGCAAAAGCATGGTTGAAGGAATACGGGCAGTTGCTGGAACAGGCGCTTTAGAAAGGGTAAGAAATAACAAAGCCTTTGGCCATTTCTAACCGCACGGAAAAACGCGATGAATTTATTGATCTTAAAAAAATTGCTTTTCAATTTGCAAGTTTAATGCAGATGACCTTTCCTCGCTTGAACAGGATTGCGTTACCGCCTGATCGCCCGATCTTTCCTCTTGACAATTGCCGCCCAAAACCGCAAACACCACTAGCTCAGGGGTCTTCCCGCTGGTCCGGCAGAAAGATTTCTTCCTCCGGTCGAAAGGACATGAAAAGGAAGTGCAGCAAAGTCTTCCCGGCCGGCCCAATCGACGGAAAGCGCATGTTGAGATATTACGGAAGGTGAACGGATTTTGAAAATTGCTTCTTTGGCGTCCGGCAGCAACGGCAACTGCTATTATCTGGAAGAAGGCGACGACGCCGTTTTGATCGACGCGGGCGTGAGCCGCAAACAGATTATCGAAAGGATGAACCGGCTCGGACTTTCTTTGTCCAAACTGCGGGGCGTATTCATTTCCCACGAGCACAACGATCATATTCACGGCAGCGATGTCTTCGCCCGGAAACACGGGATGGAGATTTTCCTGACGCAAAAGACCTACGCGGCCTACGGGCGAACCATCAACGGTGGATCGGTCAGCTTCTTTTCCCCGGGGCAAAAGGTGCAGGTCGGCAGCCTCTGCGTTCATCCTTTTCTGAAATCGCACGACGCAGCCCAGCCGTGCAGTTTTTCCGTCTCTTCCGCCGACCGGAATGTGGCGGTGATGACGGACATCGGCATACACTGCGAAAACGTGATTGAATATCTGCGCCGCGCCGACGCCGTCTTTCTGGAATCCAACTACGACGAACAGATGCTGAAGACCGGGCCGTACCCGGCGTATATGAAAAGAAGGATCGCCTCCGATGTGGGCCACCTGTCCAATGTCCAGGCCGCCGCGCTTGCGCTTGCACATGCGTCCTCCCGCCTGAAACACGTCTTCTTGTCCCATCTTTCGGCAAACAACAATACGCCGGAGCTGGCGCTCAGGACGTTTATGGAGATGATCGGAAAAAGAAGCGATCTGAAGCCGGAGGTCCGGATCGCTTCCCGGGAAAAAGAAAGCAGTATTGTCTGTCTGTAGGGTATAGATTCAGAGGCCACAGTCACATCGCCACCCCGGCAAAACCGGGGGCAAGTTTATTCCTCCTGAATTCCCGCCTGCGCGGGAATGACGATTTTTAGCGCTGTCGTGAAACTGCGGATATCCCCCGCTGCTGCGCGTTTGGGTTTCTGATTCGCAACCTCTTCCGCGTCCCGGTTGGCGCACTGCATACGATGCCCTTCTGAGGGCCTGCTCGTGTCAGGCGTTATTCTCTTGCCGGACAGATATTCATTTTCTGGCGCCCGTCGGCGCGTCCCCCGGAAAGACAACGGAAAAGTTTACCATGTCCGTCAGAAATGCTTTTTCGGGATGACTATTATCCCGGCTGCAACCCCACCAGTCGGCCGATGCGTTCGGTCACCTGGGCATTCAATCCAAGCTTGGCGGCGAAATCTTCCAGGTAACTTTTTTCCGCCGGCGTATCCACCTCGATCGCCAGCAGAGACGCGACATACATCTGGGCCGCCAGTTCCGCCTGCCCCCGGGCGAGCGCCACAAGGGTTTCCGTTTCCATCGGCCCGCGAAGCTGTTCCTGCAAATAGCGGCGTCCATCTTCGTCCAGTCCGATTTCTTCGACTTTCCCCGTCAGGCGGTCGATTTCGTTTTGGTCAATCCGGCCATCGGCTTTGATGGCGTTGATCATCGCGCGCAAAATCAGTTCTGAGTTCTGCTCCAGCTCCTTGACTTCGGCATCGGTCTGCGGCTCCAGCAATCCCACCGGAACCTGCGTTTTGGCCTGGCCGCTGCCTTTGAGCGCATTAAAGGCCAGGGCCCCGAGCAGCGCCACAAGCCCTCCGCCCACGGCGCCGCCCAATGATTTTTTGCCGCCGCCCATAAGCGAACCGATCAGCGCCCCCAAGCTTCCTATGGCCAGATTTTTATTGCCGCCGACGGCTTTCCCCGCATCGCCCAGAAGACCGGAAAGCAAATCTCCGATGCTCCCCGCACCACCCGCGGCGCCGCCGGATTGCCCGCCGCGCAACGCGCCGGAGAGCATCTCGCCGATGCTGCCGCCGCCGCTTTTTCCCCCGCCCGGAACACCGGACAACAGATCGCCTGCGGCGCCGCCGGACGGTCCGGATGAGCGTCCCATCATTGCGGAAAGACTGTCCAGCACATTTCCTCCGCCCAGTGAATTTTTGAGCCGGTCACCGGATGACGGTGACAAGCCCGACTGTACCACGGCTCCCAAAAGCTCGCTGATGTTCATTGCTCAATCCTCCTGTCGAAGATGTCCGATTAAAAAAACTGAATGCGTCCATGATTCAGGCAGAATGTTTCGTTCGGTTTTAATCCAGCCCCGTATTTCAGAGATACCTTTTTTATCGATTTGGCAAGGGGTATTTCCTAGTCAAGATATCGTCAAGATATCCTTGACTAGGCAGGGGGGCTTTCTTATACTGCGAGGCAATTCGATGGAGAGAATGCCATGCCTGAGATCATCGCGATTCATTCCTTTCGGGGCGGAACGGGAAAATCCAACACAGCGGCCAACCTGGCCTGCCTGCTGGCCCGGCAGGGCCGGCGCGTCGGCGTCGTGGATACGGACATCCAGTCTCCCGGCATTCACGTGCTGTTCAACCTCGATCCGAAAGACGCGGCCCATACCTTAAACGATTTCCTCTGGGGCAAATGCGACATCGGACGCGCGGTTTACGACGTGTCCCGGATTCTCGGACCGGAAGAGCGGGGAAAGCTCTTTCTCATCCCCTCGAGCATCCGCACGGGCGACATTGCCCGGGTCCTGCATTACGGCTACGACATCAATCTGCTCAAGGAAGGGTATCAGCAGGCCATTGAGCAGTTCGCGCTCGATTATCTTTTCATCGACACCCATCCGGGCTTAAACGAGGAGACGCTGATGTCGATCGCCATCGCCGACACCCTCCTCATTCTCCTGCGTCCCGACCAGCAGGATTACCAGGGAACGGCCGTAACAGTCGAGGTTTCCCGCGCGCTCGAGGTTCCCCGGATGTTTCTGATCGTCAACAAAGCGCCCGCCTCGCTTTGCGGCGACGCGCTGGCCGCTAAAGTCGCAGCAACCTACAATTGCGACGTGGCGGGGGTCCTGCCGCACGCCGACGAGATGATGGAGTTGGGAAGCTCCGGCATTTTTTGTCTCACGCACCCGGATTCGTCGCTTGGCCGGGCCATAGACGGCATTCTCCGGAGAATCGAGACATGAATCCAGACGCAAAGAAAATCCTCCTTGCCGGGTTGATCTTTGCCGTCGTCTACGGGCTCTTGAACAGCCTTTCCAATATTTTCCTGCTGCCGTCCGCGCCGATCATCTCCTTTCGGCCGCAGATCGCGCTGCCGATGGCCGTGGGCATTCTGGTCCACCCGCTGGCCGGCTTCATCACGGGTTTTGCGGGCAATGTGGTCGGCGACGCCATCAGCGGCTTCGGCGCTTTCAAATTCTGGAACTGGCATATCGCCAACGGTCTCATGGGCCTCATTCCCGGGCTCGCCGTTTACCGGCACATCCGCCGCATCGACACCGTCCGCGCGTTCGGCATTCTGCAGGGAAGCATCGTTTTCGCCTGCGCCGCGGGCGTCGGAACGGCGGTCGTCCTGGATTGGCTCTTTTTGCATTTCATGACGTTTCCCGCTTCCCTCCCCTCCTGGATTCTGCCGGCGTTTCTCACCGACGCGGTAAACGGCTTCATCCTGGTTCCGGCAATTCTTCTGATTGCGGGAAGAATCGTCCTGACCCTTGAGACGCGCACGATTTTAATGATCACCGGCCTTTTGATCGCGAGCATTCTCGCCACCGCCGGTTCGATCACCTGGGCGGTCCTCGATGATCTGGTTTCGCACGGGGCCATGGTGCAAAACTTTTACATTGCCGCCATCGTCTCCGTCGGCCTGCTGGTGATCGGATTTGTCGCTGCTGTCGTTTTTGTCCGAAAGATGACCGCGCCGCTGGCGGCGCTGGGACGCGCGGCCGAAGCCGTGGAAAAAGGCCGCTACGATCTGCCCGAACTGGCGGCCGTATCGGCGCGCGCAGACGAACTGGGACGGCTGGCCCGCATTTTCGAGCAAATGGCCGGAAAAGTCGGGGAAAGAGAAAACAGCCTTCAGCGCCAGGTCGCAGAACTGCAAATTACAATCGACCGCGAAAAACAGGCCCGCGACGTTTCCGACATCGTGGATACGGATTATTTCCGCGCGTTGAAGGAAAAGGCCCGGAAATTCCGGGGAGCATGAGGAAAGCAGCATGGACGTTATGGCAGCGGCGGTTTTCAACGGCAAACTCACCTACGTCGAGGATTATCCTGTGCCGCAAATCAGGCCCGGCTGGGCGAAAATTCGCGTCAGGCTCGCCGGCATCTGCAAAACGGACATGGAAATTCTGAAAGGGTACAAGGGATTTGAAGGCGTGCTGGGGCATGAGTTTGTCGGCCACGTGGATCAGTGCGAAGAGGCTTCCTGGATCGGAAGGAGAGTGGTGGGCGAAATCAACGCCGCCTGCGGGCAGTGCGACTGGTGCCGCTGCGATCTGGGGCGTCACTGCCCGAACCGCTCGACCCTCGGCATCTCCCGCCTCGACGGCTGCATGGCCGACTACTGCGTCCTGCCCGTCGCGAACCTCCTTGCGGTCCCGGATCATCTCTCGGACGAACGCGCGGTTCTTGTCGAGCCCTTGTCTGCGGCCTGCGAGATTCTGGAGCAGCTGCGGCCCGCGGGCAACGAGCGGGCGGTGGTCCTCGGCGACGGGCGTTTAGGCATTTTGTGCGCCTGGGTGCTTGCCACGGTCCTTTCGGATGTTACGGTCGTGGGGCATCATCCGGAAAAGCTGGAGATCCTCCGGTGGCGAAATATCCGGACCGCTCTTAAAGAAAAGAATGTTATGCCCGGCGCGGACATCGTCGTGGAGGCCACCGGGTCGGGCGCGGGAATTGTCGCAGCCATGGCGCTGTGCCGGCCGCGTGGAACGATTGTGATGAAATCCACCGTCGCCGTTTCCGGCGACGTCAATCTGGCGCCGATCGTTGTGAACGAACAGACAGTTCTGGGATCACGCTGCGGACGCTTTGCCGACGGGCTCAGCATCATGCGCGAGTTTCCGGACATGCCGCTCGACCGGCTTTTCACCGCCCGCTATCCGCTGGCGCGCGTTCGGGAGGCCTTTGTCCGGGCGACGCAAAGCGACGCCCTCAAAGTGCTGCTGGATATTTCACCCTCAGACGAAGAGAAAGAATAATGATGAAACGCGACGTTGGCGACATGCTTACGACCCTGATCCGGACTCAGGCCGACCGGGAAGCGCGGGAAACAACGGCCGGCGCATTCGAGGAACTGGCGACGCTCGGCGCGGCGCCGCTTCGGCAGAGCGACCGGCACATCGCCCTCGATCTTTCCCGGATCCGCGTTTTCCGCAACCTGCATACGTTTGTTTCGCTTCTGGCGGAGGAGGTCATCGAACAGTGCGCCTTCGGCGCCGCCGATATCATGGTGCGCCGCAAAGTGGATCCCCGCCTGACGCCGGAACTGGCCGCCGCCGGTCTGGACTGGGTGACGATTTATGTGCGGCTCGACGCGGCCGAAGGGCTGCCCTTCAATCACCGGAGTTTCGGCTTGCGCCTGCAGATGATTTTCCGGGCGCTCCAGACCGAACGGTGGGGCGGCGCGCTCTTTCCCGGCTACTTCGGCCTGCAATCGCCCGAGGCCGCGGCGCCGCCCGCTCTGCTGTTCCCGTTTCATCTCCACGACGCTGAGGATCCGGGCGGTCATTACTATCTGGTGGAGCACAGCCGGCCGGGCCGTTTTCTGCGCATCACCATCGAAGACGCGGACCATTCGCGCCTGCAGCTCAAACACATTCCCCATCGCGTGGTCGATCAGCCGCTCAGACGCTCTTTTTTTGCCGACATTTTTTCGACGGCCGAAAAAATCCATCAGGGCATATTGCACGACGCCCTGAACCACCGAGCCGAGCATGTGGAAACGGCGGCGCAGCTGCCGGACTTTTTCGCTTATCTGAAGCAAACCGGCCTGCCCCGCGTGCAGCAAATCCGCTTCACCTGGCCCACCGACGACCGGCAGATGATTTTTCTGGAAAAAAGCGACGCCGCCGCCCTGAGCGAATCGCTCGGCATGCTGGTCAAAGAGATTCAACTCCTCGAAGACCCGGCCGTTTTGCAGATGCTGGCGCAGGGGCAGACCGTCGAGATGATTTCCGGAGCGTTTCACATCTACTGCGACGTTTCCCGCTGGGGCGCCTGCCTCAACGTGAGCTTCGACGAAATCCGCGAGAAGCAGGATCTGGCAGATTACCTGGCGCCGATGAAAGCGCTGGAAGCGGCGCTCGCGCGCCGGCCGCGGGCGCTGGCCGGTGTGAGCCTTTTTGTCATCCACCATGCGACCGCTGAAGTGCTCGGCCTGTTAAAAGCGTTTGCCCAAGCCGGCTGCGAAACGCTGGCGACCTTTTTTGTCCAGTACGCGGGCATTGTGCCGGACGCCTATCTGGAAACTTTGATGAGCCTGCCTCCGGAAACGTTCCGCTTTTACGGCCTCCAGAAAATGGAATCGCGCCTGAAGCTGGGCGGCGCCTACCTGCTGTCGCGCCAGTTCACGCCGCTTGACGACGATTGTGCCGTCGATCAGGCGCTGGCGGACGAAGCTCCGGATTTCCTGGGCGCCATGCGCCTGGCGGCAGGACACTTTTTTTTGAAGGAAACCGCTTCGGCCCGCCTGGCGAACCGGCAGATGCTCCTGGTGGAAGACGGCGGTTACCTCGCGCCGCTTCTGAACCGCTTCTGCCTGGAAGGCAAAACCATCGGAGACGTTTTCGCAGCCTTCCGCCTGCCTTTGACCGCGGACGATGGCGCCATGCTGTTTTCGGACTGGCTCGCCCCGGTCTTTGCCGGTAGCGTAGAACACACGAAAAACGGCTACGATTACGTAAACGAGGTGGTTCAGGCTCTCGGAAAGCTCCGGTTTCCGGCGGCCAGCATCGCCGTCTCGGATTTAAAAAGAGGCCCGGAGGCGCAAGCCTGCGCCATCTCGATTCTCAACGCCGTAGAAAGTATTCTTCACCGTCTGGGCCTGATCTTTTCCCGCCGCAACGTCGTCCTTTTGGGCTCGGCCGGCGCCATCGGCGGCTTTCTCAAGGCGGAGCTTAGCCGCCGCCTGGCCGAAGGCAGCCTCTGCGGCGTGGACATCGCCGCCGGAAACGGCGCTGAGGGCGGCATTCGGGAAGTCCGCACCCTCGACGATCTGGAAAGCGGCGTTTTGAGAAACGCCGACATGTTCATCGGCGTGACCGGCCAATCTCTTTTGCAGCGCAGCCATCTGGAGGAAATTCTCCTTCACGGCCGGCAGCCGGCCGTATTTTTAATCAGCGGCTCGACCAAGACGGTGGAGTTTGCCGACGCGCAAAATTACCTGCAATCTCTGCGCGACGCTCCGGATGCGCGCGTGGGCGACCGGGCCGCAAGCGTCGACTTCGTACCCTTGCGGGATTTGCAGACCGGCATCCTGCAAGGGTACGAAGTCCGGCTGCGTTTTACCGATCGTCCCTCCGGCGACAAGATCATCTATCTTTTAGGCGGAGGCATGCCGCTCAACTTCCTGTACTACGGCATCCCCCGGGAAATCATAGACGAGGTCATGGCCCAGCTCTTTTGCGTGTCCTGCGGCCTGGTCCGGCGCCGGCGCGCAGGCGATCCGCTGCCGCCTGCGCTCCTGGCGGTGGACCGCGAAATCGATTCCGACGCCGATTGGCTCGTCGGCGAAGGAAAAATTTTCTAAGATCCGGCGCATGCGCCTCCCGGATGCGCCGCGGACGAAAAAATACCGAACCTGACTCCCGAAAAAAGGAATTTGTTGTACACGCGATACGACTGTGTGGTACAATTGCTCCGGCAAAAAAAGACGCCGGGCTTTCGCTCCGGGCCGCTTCACCCCGTCCCGGACGACTTTTGCGCCGTTCAAAAAAAGAAGAAGGAAATCTTCCATGAAAAAGGTTTCGAACGCTTTGTTTTTTGTGCTGGCCGCGGCTGTTTTCGGAACCGGACTGATTGCGGGGTGCGCGATGGCCGAGGAAGACAAGATCACCCAAAAAGACGGCGTGACCGTGTATACGCCCGGCAGCCGGGCCGGGAAAGCGGTCATAGATGAGGAAAACGCCCGGCCCATGCCCCTGCCTCAAGCCACCATCAAACCCGGCGACGCCACGGTAAAATCAGCCCCGCCCAAGGGCGAGCCCGGAGTGGCGGCCGGCTCCGAAGGCGACGACGCCAAAGACACAGCGGAAACAGGAACGACGAAGGTTCAAAAAAAGCAATAGGCTGCTATCCGGAAATCCGGCGCTTATGAAAAACCTGCCGGCTTCTGATTGGGCTTGAATCGGGACACAAGATTTGCTAATGATCGCTTCGCTTCGCAGGAACATTGTGCTATGTGTCATATGATTTCCAACCACGTTTTAACCACCAAAGGAGAAAGACCATGAAGAAGATTTCCGGAGTATTGAGTTTGGCTCTGTCCGCGGCGCTGTGTCTGATGGGAGGGTTTTCCTCCTATGCGGCCGACGGCGGAAAAGTGTCGCAGATCGGCAAATTAACCGTTTATTCCCACGACAGCCAGGCGTCGGGGGATGCCGCCATCGATTATGACCGCGCCCTTCCCATGCCTCTGCCGCAGGCCGCGATCAAACCCAGCGGCGTCGCCGCTGCGGCGCGGCCCAGCGGAGCTCCGGGATTTCAGCCCGGCTTCCGGGGAAGCGTCATCACCAGCGGAACGGTAACAGATTTATCCGCGACCGCAGGGCCCAGGGCCGCGCAGAGCTCAGCCCAGCCCATGGAATTCGGACTCACAAATATTCCCTACACCACAAGCCGTGTGGATTGGGGAACGAACAACGCCTTTTCCAAGACGTTCCCCTACCGCGCCGCGGGCAAACTGTACTTCAACATCGGGTCGAACACCTACGTATGCAGCGCCTCCCTGATCAAGACCGGCGTGATCGTGACCGCCGCGCACTGCGTCGCGGACTTCGGCGCGTCGACATTTTATACCAACTGGAAGTATATCCCCGCCCTTTACGGCACCACCAAACCTTACGGAACGTGGAGTACGGTGGCCGCTTATGTCATGAGCTCCTATCTTAACGGAACGGATCCCTGCGCCCAGTCCGGCGTGGTCTGCCAAAACGATGTTGCCGTGCTGGTCGTAAAACCGACTTTCATGGGGTATCCCGGCAAGAAGACCGGCTGGTTCGGATACGGCTGGAACGGCTATGGATTCAATTCCCTCAATCAGGCCCTGATTCAACAGTTGGGGTATCCCGTTTCCCACGACAGCGGTCTCAAAATGCAGCGGACCGATTCCCAGGGGTATGTCGACGGCGCCGCGGCAGGAAACACGGTATGGGGATCGCGGCAGACCGGCGGCTCGAGCGGTGGACCGGAAGTCGTCAATCTGGGCTATGTCGCCAACCTCAACGGCATTTCCGTCGGGTCCGATGCGAACACCAACGTGGTTGTCGGCGTCACGAGCTGGGGGTACACGGACCAGGTCTACAAAGCCCAGGGGGCAAGCCCCTTTACCTCGAACAATATCGTGCCGCTGGTAAACGCGGCCTGCTCCGCTTATCCGAAAGCCTGCCAGTAACCGCGGCCTTGGGATAGAGAGCCGTCGCGCAGGACGGCTTTTTTCTCATTTGCAGTTCAAACGGGCGATTGCCAACAAAGGCAATCGCCCGTTTTTGCAGCTGTGGCGCCATCGGCCTGTTTCCCTCGCGGTCGATAAACGGAGGAATCGCCTTGATCGAAGCGCCCGGCACATGGCTATTTATCAACACCTGCCCCAAGAGCGGGTTTGCCGCAGGTTTGATAATTTTCTCTTTTCGGCAGTTCCCTTTCTACGGCGCGTCGAGAAAAACCTTTTCTCCCGAGAGGTCATCGAGGAGCAGTTCGTCTTGCGGGTCGATCGCGCGCGCCTGTTCGAGGTACTGCCGCGAAACCGGTGCAAGCCCCCGGGCCCGGTAGGCCTGGGCCAGGCGGACGTAAACGCCCGGATTCTGCGGCGCGAGCCGTCGGGAACGCTCGAGAAGAGAGACGGCCATATCCAGATCCCCGCCCGCGATGGACGGCGTCAGCAGACGGTACGTGCCTATCGCATAGAGCACTTCGGCGGAATCCGGCAGCTGTTTTTGCGCTTCTTTCAGATAACCGTTCACCTCAAAATAAGCGGGAATGGCGATGACCAGATTTCTATGGGCCAGAACACCCTTCGCGCCGGAAGCCACGAGCAGGCTCACCGTAAAATGAAAACGGGAGAGTTCCTTTTTCCGGCCGATAAGCCGCCGGGCGCCCGCATAGGAACGCTCAAAATCCTTGCGCAAATAATCCAGGTGAGCAAGCGTGACGGCGGCCGGATGAAAATCCGGATGCGCGGCAACGAGGCCGGCCAGTACCCGGCGGCTTTCCTCCTGCCGGTGGTCCCACATCAGCATGATGCCCTGCAAAAGCTGCATCTCCGGCGTTCCGGACAGAACTTTTGCATAATCGCTTTCCAATTTTTTCAGCTTCGCTTTCTGAAATTCCCGGTAATAAAAGATGGTGAGCAGGTAAATCTCCTGCGCGGATTTTTCCGGTTTGTTTTCCAGAACGGCGCGCGCGGCGGGCGTCATGGCGAGCGCCGCATCGGCTTGCCCCTTCCAGTCGGCGGCCCGGGCGGAAGCGCAAAGCAGCGCAGCGGTCAAGATGAGGGTTAGCGCATATTTCATAAATGTTCGTCTCTCGGAAAAGATATAAGAAGAATGGCCGTATCTGTCAATGGGAAACGCGCCGCATGCGGGGCGCCCCGCCTTTTGCAAGGTCTGCGACCGGCCGCCGGGTTTCGCAACCGGTAAAAATATTTTTGACGCACGTGCCGGCGGTGGCTATAATGCCTTTTATCTTCATCGCTCATTTTGCAGGAGACTTATGCTGATGTTGCAGGATTACCAAAATAAGATTTTAGATCTTCTGGAACAACTCGAATCGGAAATGGGCGCTCTGTACAAATTGTTTGCGGATAAATTCCCCAAGTACCGGGATTTATGGATCACCATGGCCGCTCAGGAAGCCCAGCACGCCGCCTGGGTCGCCCAATTGCACGCGCTGGCCCGGGACGGAAAAGTTTATTTCGACGAAAAGCTGACCCGAACCTACACGGTCAGCAAGGTTCTCGACATCATCAAAGAGGCGCAAAGCAAAACCCGGGAAAACAAAATCACCCTGATCAACGCCCTGTCGATAAGCCGCGATCTCGAGCAATCCATTCTGGAGCGGGAATTTTACAATTATTTCAGCGGCAAGGATGCTGCAACCGGCAGCCTCATCAGAAAATTCAAAATCGAGACAATCGAGCATCAAAACCAGTTGAAAGACGCGTGGGAAAAAGAGCGCAAGACCCTCGCCGGCTTTCCGGGCAAAAGATAGCGCTTTCTCCATCCCCTGACCGGCGTTGCGGCTCAGAGAAACGAACGTTTGGCGTTGTAGCGTTCCGTGTCGTAGTATTTGCTTAAATCAATCAGGTTCAGCCGTTCGGTGACGGTTTTGAGGGGCACGGAAGTAATATCGCCCTGCCGCAGGCTGACCATCCGGCCGAAATCCTCGCTTACGATCATGTCCACCGCGGCAATTCCGAACCGGCGCGCCATGAGCCGGTCGCGGGCCGAGGGCGATCCGCCCCGCTGCAGGTGGCTCAAGATCACGTAACGGGTTTCCCAACCGGTGTGCTCCTCGATCTCCCGGGCGATATAGGACGCGATCCCGCCCAGAGAACGGTGCCCGAATTCGTCCACCGCGGCATTCTTGACGAATTCTTTGTGGGCGGTGGTCGTCGCGCCTTCGGAGGCGACGATGATGCTGTACTGCCCTTCCCGCCCGCGGCGCTCCTCCAGAAGCGAGCAGACTTTTTCCACGGCAAAGGGGTATTCGGGAATCAAAATGATGTAGGCCCCGCTGCATTCGCCGCCGTGCAGGGCAAGCCAGCCCGCGTGCCGTCCCATGGTTTCCACAACGAAGATCCGGTTGTGGGACCCGGCGGTTGTTCGCAGGCGGTCGATTTCCTCCATGATGATGTTGACGGCGGAATCGAAACCCAGTGAATAGTCCGTGCCCACCAGGTCTGCGTCGATGGTCTTGGGAATGCCGACCGTTCGAACGCCGAGATGGTGGAGTTTGGACAGTACCCCCAGCGTATCCTCGCCGCCTACGGCCACAATGACGTCGATGCCGAGCGCCTTGATGTTTTCCAGCACCCGGGCCGAGGCGTCCTTCTGGGGATTAAACGGATTGGTCCGGGACGTTCCGAGATTGGTTCCTCCATAACGGTCCCAGGTGCGGACGATTTCCTCGTCGAGTTTTTGCGTATGTCGGGCCAGGCTTTCCGGATTTTCCGGTTCAAGCTCCACCAGCCCCTTCCAGCCGTTACGGATACCCACGACGTCGAACCGCACACGGCGTCTCTTTTCCAAAAGCGGATCGAGCGCCGACTTGGTCACCCATTTGATCGCGCCGTTGAGGCCCGGGCAATCGCCGCCGCCGGTTAAGACCGCTATTCTCATGGCTCTGACCTCCTCCCACGTCTTGCCGATGGCTTTGGCAACGGACAAAGCCGTCGCCCTTGCGGGTTTGAGCGGCCACAGGAAAAACAGATTTTCACATTTCGAGTCAGACGGTTTTCATTTGGAGGAATGCGCCGGTTCTTGAGCAGATTTTGCAGACGGTGGAACGATCTTAAAAAAAACAGGCAGCCTGTCAACCCGTGCGAAACCAATATTCCACACTTTTCGTCCGAAATCAACCCCGGCCAGGTTAGGGGCGCGCTGTACTCCAGCAGTCGCTCCATTCGGCAACGGTGTTCCCTTCCGAAAGACAGTTATCCACGCAGGCCTGATAAGCCACGGCGCACTGCCGCCGGTCGGCGGAGATGTTGTAGCAGGCCCGCTGCTTGCCTTCGCAGCAGACGAGACACTGTTTCACCCGCGGATCTTCCGGCGCGAGGGGTTCGGAAAACGCCGCGGGGATGGAAAACGGCGCCGCCAGACAACAAAAAATCAGAAGAAAAAATTTGATCTGTTTCATTTTCTCCTCCTCTCGGATTCGGCCGGCTGTTTCGTTCACCCGAAAAACGGCCGGTTTCCGGCTGGGCCGGAGAGTCTCCGGCCCGGCGACAGGTTACGAAACGTCTGCTTCTTTAATCATCCGGAAAATTCCGCCGGGATGAAAAAGAAAATATCGCCCGTCCACCCGCCGACAGGTTTCCATGATAAAAGCAACGATTTCCCCGCGCAGCGCGGGCTCGATGTCTTCGCTGTGGCACTCGAGCATGAAGGACAAAAGCCGCCGGCCCGCATCATTCTCCCGAAGGCAGTCCGTCACGTCGAGATCGGACACCAGAAGGTCGTGTGTGTAAGGCAACGCCAGGTCCTCCAGAATATTCCGAATGTCGAGCGTGGAAAACATTTCCTTCTCGTCGCCCTTCACCCGCCGGAGAAAGGCCTTCTGGATTTCATTGACCCCCAGGGGCGTCTGGTGAAAAATCAGCAGACTTCCGCCCGGCGCCAGGAGCCGCCAGGCGCTTTCGATCGCCGCCCGGCGGTCGGGAATGTAGTAAAGACAGTGGGTCAGATGGATAATGTCAAAAGGCCCCCGGGCGGTATCCGGACCGAAAGCGGCGGGAATGATTTCCAGGGAATCAATGCGAAGGGGGCCGGAATCGTATCGGCCGGAAAAGATGCGGTTGTGTTCCCGGTTCGGATCGAGCGCCGTATACGCGATGTGCGGAATCTTGGCGGCGAGAATTTGCATGAGGACAAGATCGAAATCCCCCGTGCCGCTCCCGACGCTCATCACACGCACGGAATTCCTGTCCGGCGCCGACGGCAGAAAATCGTCTTTCAGCCAGTCCGAAAGCGCCGTCCACTCGGTGGATATTTTTTTAAAGGCGTCAAAGCACTCCGCGTATTCCCGGTCATCCAGCGACCGGGCTTTTCGGTCGGACCTTGCGGAATTCATCGGTTGCGGAAAGTCATGGTCAGAATGTTGGTGTTCCCTTCCCGACGGTAGGCTACGGCATCGGTCATCTTGCGAATGAGAAACACGCCCATGCCGCCGATCTTGCGCTTTGTCAGGTCGGCGTGCACGTCCGGATCGGCCAGCGAAAGTGGATCGAAGGAAACGCCCCGGTCGTGGATTTCAATGGTCAGCGCCGGGTCGTCCGACACCAGACAGCGGACTTCCACGTCACCCTGGCCGTCTGCGTAGCCGTGCACGAACACGTTAACCAGCGCCTCTTCGGCGACAAGTTCAATCCGGCCCAGCGCGCTTTCGGAAAATCCTCTTTTTTTCGCTTCGACCCGGATGAACGTGAGCAGTTCATGCAGACTCTCCACCCGGGCCGGCATCTGTTTTACCAGCATAGGCCCTCAGTCCGACGCGGCGCTAGCGAACGGCTTCCTGAGCCGCTCCGAGCGTGTCAAAGGCAGGAATCAGGGCGATGAAACCGGAGATGGTAAAGACGTCCTTGACGTTTTCACGAAGCCTGGCCATGCCCATCTTTCCGTCGCGCGCCTTCATTTTCTTGGCGGTCGTGAGGAAAACCCGCAATCCGGCGCTGCTGATGTACTCGAGCCCGTCCAGATCGAAAATCAATTTGGTTCCGGGCTGTTCGAACCACCGGGTGAGCTGTTCCTCGAGTTGCGGAACGGTGACGGCATCCAGCCTTCCCTTGATTGCAATAATGGCTATATCCGACTCATTCGTGACGATAATTTCCATGCCTGTGCTCCTTTTTTTATGGCTCGAATCTGTAATTTCATTCGGACGCGCAGAGTATAGAAAGAACGAAAACGCCTGTCAATAAGTAATTAAAGAACCCTACTTAAAACTTTTGTTTTGAGGGGAGTTTATGCTATAGGAAAGCATCATTTTTCGTCAGGAGAAAGCTAACTCATGATCTACAATGAAGAATTCGAAACCCTGCCCCGGGAGGCCCTGGAAGCCCTGCAACTCAAAAGGCTCAAACAGGTCGCCGAACGGCTCTATCATAACGTCGGTTTTTACAAAAAGTCCTTCGACAAGGCAAGCGTGACGCCGGACAGTCTGAAAAGCCTCGACGATCTGCGGCGGTTTCCCTTCACCACCAAGCAGGATTTGCGCGACAATTACCCCTTCGGCCTGTTTGCCACGCCGATGAGCAACGTTGTGCGCCTGCACGCCTCGTCCGGCACCACCGGCGCATCCACCGTCGTCGGCTACACGAAGCGCGATATCGACACCTGGGCGGAGCTCATGGGCCGCTGCTTTGTGGCCGCGGGCCTCACGAAAAATGACATCATCCACAACGCCTACGGATACGGCCTCTTCACCGGCGGCCTGGGCGCCCATTACGGCGCGGAGAAAATCGGAGCCAGCGTCGTGCCGATGTCCGGCGGAAACACCAAGCGGCAGATCATGATTTTACAGGACTTCCGGCCCACCGCCATCTGCTGTACGCCGTCTTACGCGCTCAACCTGGCCGAACAGGGCCGCGCCATGGGCTTGGATATGCATTCGCTCGCGCTGCGCGTGGGCGTTTTCGGCGCGGAACCCTGGAGCGAACAGATGCGGATCGAAATCGAAAAGGCGCTCAATCTGACGGCCATGAACATCTACGGCCTGTCCGAAATCATGGGGCCGGGCGTGGCCATGGAATGCGCCGAGGCGCGCGACGGCATGCACATCTTTGAAGATCATTTCCTAGTGGAAACCATCAATCCCCAAACCGGCGAGGTTCTGCCGGTCGGCTCCGAGGGCGAACTGGTCTTCACCACGCTCACCAAGGAAGCCTTTCCGCTCATCCGCTACCGGACGCGCGACATCTCGCGGCTCAACCCCGCGCCTTGCCGCTGCGGACGGACCCACGTGCGCATGGACCGCGTCATGGGCCGCAGCGACGACATGCTCATCATCCGCGGCGTCAACGTGTTCCCCTCGCAAATCGAAGCCGTGCTCGTGGGCATCAAGGGCCTGGAACCGCACTACTCGCTGGTCGTGGACCGCGAAGGAACACTCGACACGCTGGAGGTGCAGGTCGAGCTTTCCGAAAAGCAGGCCGAAAACTTCGACGAGGTCAAGGTCTTGCAGAAGCTGGAAAGCCAGCTGAAAAAAGATCTGAAAGACTACCTGGGCATCACCGCCAAGGTCAAACTCGTCGAACCGCGCACCATCCAGCGCTTCGAAGGCAAGGCCAGCCGGGTCATCGACCGAAGAAAAATGTGACGGGTGAATCGTGGATGGTGAACAGCTCGCGGCTCATGGTTCGCAGCTGATGGCTGATAGATCATGGGCCTCTGCAGGGAACGGTTTCCAATCCTTCCCCGCACTTCACCATGCCATATCCATCTTGGGCTGTGAGCCGTTACAGGAGCCTCGTGGACGAGTACCTCATTGAAAACCCCCAGCGGCAAAACATCCTGATTGCGCTCATCTGCGCGGGGGCGTTTATCGCCAACCTCGACGCCACCATCGTCAACATCACCCTGCCCGTTCTCTCGCGGGATTTTCCGTCTGCCCCGGCAGCGTTTCCTGGACGGTCCTGGCCTATCTGCTTTTTGAAGCCGGCTTCATGCTGCCCATGGGAAAGCTCGCCGACATGAAAGGCATCAAGAAGGTTTACCTCGCCGGTTTCGTCATTTTCTTTCTGGGATCTCTGGCCTGCGGCGTCTCCGTGAATCTCGGCCGGCTTGTGGCCTTTCGCGCTTTTCAGGGAATCGGCGGAGCGATGCTCTTCACGGTCATGATGTCTTTTATTCCCATTTACCTGCCGCCGCAAAGGCGCGTTTTCGCCACCGGACTCGTCACAACAGCCGCGGCGGCGGGCGTGGGCCTGGGACCGCCGCTGGGCGGCTGGCTGGTCACAACCTTCGGCTGGCGCTGGATTTTTTTCGTGAACCTTCCCTTTTGCGCGGCCGCCGTTGCCGCCGGATGCCGCTTTTTGCCGTCCGCCTTTCCGCTTTCGGTCGACAAGCGGTTTGACTTTGCCGGCGCGGTCCTCTCCTTTCTGGCGTTCGTCTTTCTTCTTTTCGCCGTCAATAAAGGACTGGAGTGGGGCTGGACGTCGCCCGCCATCCTCGCCTGTTTTTGCGCTTCGGGACTGACGCTCGCCCTGTTTATCAGGCGGCAGAAAAAGACCGACTATCCGCTCGTTGATTTCCGGCTGTTTCGCAATCGTGTCATTTCGTTCGGTCTGCTTTCGGTCAGCATCAGTCTGCTGACGATGGGGGGGATTTTGTTTCTGTTTCCGTTTTATCTCATCGAAGGACGGGGCCTCGACGCGCACAGCGCGGGATTGATCATGGTGCTTGTGTCCGCGGGAAGTTTCGCCGGTCCTTGCACGGGGCGCCTTGCGGATCGGTTCGGCGCGGTGCGGGTGTGATACGCGGGTCTCGCTCTCGGCGTGGCGTCGTTTGTCCTGTTTCTGGGCCTGGGGCACGACAGCCCGCTTCTTGATATCGGCCTTGCCCTGGGCCTGTTCGGCCTGTCGCAGGGATTGAGCAAAGCGCCTTCCATCGCTCTCATCATGAACGCCGCGCCTCCCGATGCAAAAAACGACCTGGCGGGCATCTTGAGCCTCTGCCGGAGCCTTTCCATCGCGCTGGGCGTCCTGTTTTTCGAAACCATCTTTTCCGAAGCGATTCCCGCCGGCATCTCGCAAAACGACACGCACATCGCGGCCGCAATCACGCATCCGCGGGAACTGGCCGCGGGATTCACAGGCGATTTTGTTTTCGGAATCCTGGCAAGCCTCCTGGCCGTCGGTTTTATGATCGCGGCAAGAAACAAACCTCCGGCGTAATCCCGGCCGCCGGGCCCTGCGGAACAGGAGCCGGATTCCGGGCATACGCGCGCCGGAACCTAATCAGCCGCTTTTTTGTCGCGCATGCGGCGCTGGATTTGTTTTTTGATTTCATCGAGCTTCTTCTTGATCTTCACCGCGTCGGCAGCGCCGATGCGCATGAGGATTTTCTGGCCGGACGACCGGGCCTCCAGATTCGGGTCGGCATACAGATAAAAAACACCGGGACGAACGAGCCGGACCGGTTTTGAGGAAAGCGGAGCAGACAACAGGTCGTCAATGGCCATCAGCAGGCGGTCGTTAAAGTATTTGCCGGGATACCCCATTTCCTCGTAGGCCTGCTGAAACAAGGGATAGAACCGGACATAGATGTCCGCGAGCTTGCCGGCGTTGACGGCTTCGGCAAATGCGACATATCCGGAATAACGGGCGGCATTTTGGGGACTGATGATCCAGGCGTCCTGCGACCCTTCGACGATAAAGGCACCGGCCGCCCGCCGGACCGGTACGACGACAACCGGCAGTTTCTTGCGGGGCAGGTTGTCGACAACAGCGACAAACTTGTGAATGAGTCGCGTGCCGTAGAAAAATTTCATCACTCTTTCTGAGCCCAGCATGCCTGCCAGAGCGTCCAGAATAACCTGATCGCTTTCGGCCAGGGAAGGCAAAGCTTCCCGTTCCGGAGGTTCTTCAAGAACTTGCTGCAAAACCGGCCCTGGTTCTGCCGGCGCGGCCGGCAATACAGGAATCTCCACCACCGCCGGCTGCGGTTTGGGCGATTGTTGATGCAGGTACAGATAGACGGCGACACCGGCCGCCAAAATCACAACGGCCGACAAAACCATCAAAACATTTTTTTTCATCAGGCACCTCCCTTAATCTTCGCGCCGTCTTGTCTATGGCGCTTTTATTTTGAGATCCGCCCGTCCCTGCGCCCTCTGCCGAAAACCTGATTGAATAAACGGGATCCCTTCACGAACATGATAAAAAATGACGAGCGTGGATGTCAAGCCCTTCCGGATGCAGCCCTTCCGAATACGGATCGCTTCAATAATTTATCGTTTTCTGCACATCGCGGACAATCCGGGCCGCGTCTTCGTAGCAGCTTTTTCCAAAGGGCATGATGAGGTAGAGGCCTGCCGCTTCCCGGGCCATCGCCGCCGCCAGTTCGCCCGCGCTTTCCAGTCCGAAGCGGCGCTGATCTTCAGGCGACTCGTAGCGCTCAAATTCCGTCGCGATTTCCCGGGGCACGACGATGCCCGGAATCCGGCCGCCGGCCAGAAATGCCGCGTTGCGCCGGCTCGTAAGCGGCATCACGCCGGGCAAAAGACGGATCGGCAATCCCGCCAGAGCGTCTCGCAGACGGCGGAAATCCCCGACCGTAAAGACGGGCTGGGAAAAGACGAACTCGGCGCCCGCGTCGATCTTGGCTTTAAGCCATTTGATCTGCGGGGGAATGGGTCTCGCGATCGCGCAGCCGGCGCAGAAATCCGGCGGATCGGCCAGCCCCTCGCCGTTGATGATCCGGCCTTCGCGCAAACTGCGGAGAAGCCGCAGCAGTTCCACCGATGAGCGCACATCCGTCACGCGCTGCGCCAGACTGCCCAGATGCCCCATGGACGGCGCGTCGCCCGTCACCGCTAAAAGCCCCCGGAGGCCCAGATCCCAGCCGCCGATGAGCGAGGAGTGCAGGCGCATCAGGTTGGACTGCGTCACGCCCAGGTGGCAGATGGCAGGGATGCCCAAAGCGGACTGGAGGCGGGCGGCGGTGACCATCGCGTCGCGCCCGACCGTGGCGCCGGGATTGTCCGGAACGTCGAAGAGATCCGCTCCGGCTTCGGCCACAATGGCCGCGCCCTGCACGATATTGTCGAGCGACCTTGTGCGCTCGGCGCGGATTTCCACGCTGATGACAAAGCGTTTCCCGGCCATAAGCGCGCGGACGGGATTCGCTGCCTCGGCTTTCATTGCGGAAACGGCTGGCAGCGGCCGGGCGATGGCGGCCGGACGCGGACGCGGCGCAACCGCGCGTCCCCCGAGCGCCGCGGACAGTTTGCGGATGTGGTCCGGCGTGGTGCCGCAGCAGCCGCCGATCACCGCCGCGCCGGCATCCGCGAGCGTAAGCGCAAACGCGGCAAAGTCGTCCGGTGAAAATTCGTAGGTAACGGCGCCGCGTTCGATCTGCGGATGCCCGGCGTTGGCCGAGGCGGTAACGGGCCAATCGGTGTGCACCGCAAGATAGGAGGCCACGCGGACGATTTCGTTCGGATGGCGGCAGTTGACGCCCACCGCGGCGACATTCGCCCGGCGCGCCTCGTCGAGCAGCCGGTCCACGCGTTCCCATCTCTGCCCTCCCCCGCCGGTATTGCCGATCTGGAAAATGACGGGCCGTCCCGTCGCGGCGGCCGCGGCCAGGGCTGCCTTGGCTTCGCGCGGCTCCACAAACGTCTCCAGAAGCAGCGCATCGGCTTCGACAAGCGCAAGGCACTGGCGGCGGTAGATCTCCTCGAGGGCCTCATCGGGATAATCCTCCAGGCGAAGCCCCAGACCGAGCGGCCCGATTGAGGCCCAGACCAGGCATTCCTTGCCGCCCGACTCTCTGGCCAGGGCGACTCCCGCGCGGTTCACGTCGTCGCACAGATCGCCCGCGCCGGTCTCTTCCAGGGCCAGCGTCTGGGCTGCAAACGTATTGGTCACGAGAATCTGCGAACCCGCGTCCCGGTAAGCGGCGTGCAGGCTCCGGACCAGCGCCGGCTCGCGGAGGTTCAGCAGTTCCACCGGTTCGTCGCTTCTGCCGCCGGCTTTGCGCAGGCAGGTTCCGATCGCCCCGCTGCCGATCAGCACGGTGCGTCCGAGGGCTTTTGCAATATTCGATTGCATATCCTTCTCCTTACCGGGAAATTGCCGGCCGCAATTGCCGCCGGTTTTGTCCTCTTTATATCACATCGGTGAAATTTTTGAATGGCGGAGGCGGAGGCAACGATTTTCTTTATTCAGCGCCGACCCGCAGCAATGACCTATGCTGTCGGAAAAGGGAAGATGATTGTTGAGCGCAACTCATCCCTGATGGAATGAAGTCGAGTGATATTTTGAAGAACGCCCGCTTTTCACGAACTGATAGAAATAAGTTACGACGAATAAGGACAAATGATCAAGATCTTGAATCATCTGTTTTCATAAGTCAAATGGCATTTTTTGTAAGGACACTCGTTTATGATATGCTGTCGATAATCCCTTCTGTGTGCCTAATTGACGCTTACCTTCGTACTCCAGTAATCCAGGATCATGACCCCGGGGTCATCTTCCATGGTATCACAGGTCGCCGCAGGATATTGAACAGCCAAGGTCATGAATGGCCGCTCCCGCGAAGGCGGGATGAAGGGCACGTCGACGTCTTTTTGAACGTTGCACCGGAAGTGGTCCTGGTTGCCGAAGAAGAAGTTCTGAAAAGCCTTCTTGTCCTGATCGCTCACGTCGGTCAGGTATCCGACCATATCCGCGGCGGTGGGATCAACAGGGATCCAACCGTAATTGGGCAGATAGAATTCAGCCCAGAAGTGGCCGCTCAAGTTCCCCGTGAAGAGCTGCCATCCCCCGGTCGTGCGCGCGGGGATGCCCACGGAACGGCATAAGGCGCTGAAATACATGGACTGGGCGCCGCAATCGCCGTAACGGTTGCGATGGACATACGCGGATTCCGGCTCGCCGCGCGGCCAGAGAGCCAAATGAGGCATGAAGCTATATGTCACAGTGGACAGGAGGTAGTCATAGAGTTTTTTCGCTGCGCGGTAAGGGTTGGTTTCGCCTCCAATCACGGTTTGCGCAGTCTGGCGGATCTCATCGGTCACGGCAATGTTTCCGTAGGAAGCCGTATATCTCAAATAGAGATCACTCTCGCGGTCGTACGCCCCCACTCTATCCGGATCGATCTGAAACCATTGCTCATAGTGGTCAAAGGTGAAGCGGATAACAATATTGAGGTCCTGCGTCAGTTCGGCCAGCGGAACCTCCATGTAAATCAATCCGATATCCTGGTCGATGGAAGGAGATCCTTTCACATAGGTCATCGGCGTTATGGAAAGTACGGAAACATTTCTCTGCGGGCCCGTGACGATGGGGATGGGAAACCACAACTTCAAGATGCCGCCGGCGGGCAATTTTCCCCGGGGAACGGCAAGCGTACAGGTCGCCGTGTAGGATATCGGCCTGATGAAGGGCTGCCAGGGATCGGCGCCTGGACCGGCATCCATGATCTGCTTGAGAAGCTTGTAGTGATCTTCGTAACCTTTGTACATTTTCGCGTCCTGGCGAAAGAGATCGACGTTCCGGAATTTGACGTTGGAAACAAAATCCGCAAAAAAGCGCGCTTCGCCGTCGATCACGGTGCTCTCCAATTTTCCCTGGGTGATCCAGGCCTCTCGCTCTTCCGGCATCACCTGCGGGAAGGCATCGGCCAGCATCGCCCGCGTCTCGTCGAGACGGTAGGGGTACTGAGCCTTGATAAGCTGGATATCCCGCAGGCTGTTGAGGCATTCCAGCGCATCGTCATTGTTCCCTTCGTTCGTCAGCAGCGTCCGCGCCTGCCGGTAAAGACCTGTAGCCGTGGTAAACTCGCCTCGTGCCTTGGCCTGCCTGGCCAGGGTAAGCATCACGGTCCCCGGAGACACCGTCGGCAAATCACTTCCGCTGCAGGCCGCAACAACCAGCACAAAGACCAAAAGTCCGACAACGGACATCTTCATCCAAGATGCATGCATGGCCGTACCCTCGCTCGCTTTTTTCAATAGACAAATTGATAACTGAATCGATAAGTGCTTCTTTTAAATTGAAGCGGATTATAGGAGGCGGGATATGCGATGTCAAGGCGATTCTTGCGATTCTTGCCGGCGAATTTTCTCAAATAAAATGTCACTGAAGAAGGAGCTAAAAGAATTATGTTGCCGCCTAAACCGATGTTACTGAGAAGAGAATCAGAAACAAAAGGGTAAGGGATCAGGTCTGCTTTTGACCTTTAATACCGAGATCTGTCTCTTTGCATAGATTCCGATCATGAGCGATACACTTTCGCCAGAAAATACGCACGCCAAAACCGATAACTTAAGTTAACGACAGACCCCTTTGTTACTTTGTTACCGATTGAGATTTTGAGGTACGCCCGTTATCCCCTCGCACATTGTCACAGCGTCCCTATGTTTCCCCGATAAGACGAAAGGCTGAAGCGCGAATGATGCGCTTCAGCCTCTTTGTCATTTTTCTGGATTCCCGCCTAATACCCTAATACCCTAATACCCTAAAGGGCACGAGAGGGCACACCAAGTCACCACCCTGTGGGGGGCACGGCAGGGCGGCATGACGAGGTAAAGAATTCACCCTCCCTGAATCCCTCCCAGCAAGGGAGGGACCTTCCGGCCTCGGAACGATTAAAAACCGTTTCCTACAAATCGCAAGCTCCCCCTACATGAAGCTTTCTTCCGGGATGTCGATCGCGCTGCGGTCGCCGTACTTCATGGTCTTCAGATATCCGAAGATATCGGGAACATGATTCATGACGTAGAACCGGGCGGTGGCGATTTTCCCCTTGTAGAAGTCGGCGTCGATCTCGCCTTTTTCTTTCATCTTTGCCGCCGCCAGAAGCGCCTGGTCGAGCAAGAGCATGCCGCAGTAGACTCTCGCGCCGGCATGCAGGGTCCGGGTGGCAAAAAGTTGTTTCATCTGCTTGTCGCCCTTTGTCCAGGCGTCGTTCATGTTGACGATCTCCTTGAACGCCGTCATGGCTTCCGCCATCATTGCAAATTCCGTTGCGAATTCGTCCGTCTTTTTATTGGCGACAAATTCGTCGATTTCCGCCACCCACTTTTTGAACGGCGCGCCGTCCTTCATGGTGAACTTGCGGCCGGTGTAATCCTGAGCCTGGATGAAGTTCGTGCCTTCCCAGATTCCGTAAATCACCACATCCCGGTACAGCTCCGCCGGGGCGTACTCTTCCGTGAAGCCGTAGCCGCCGTGGCACTGGATGGCGTCGCCGGTGGTAAGCCGCGCCATGTCGGAGGTGTAGGCCTTGCACATGGGGTTGTTGATGGCAAACATGTCATCATAATATTCCCGCTCTTCGGGCGTGGCGGCGTCGACCGCCAGGTCGCGATAGAGATAGGACTTGTAAATGAGCGCCCGGCAGGCCTCCAGAATGGACTTCTGGGACAAAAGCATGCGGCGGACGTCTTCGTGTTCGATGATCCGGACGCTGGGGCCCTTGGGGTTGGTGGAATGCTTGCTCTGCACGCGCAGTTTGGCATAATCCAATGCGGCATAGTAGGCGGAGCCGATGCAGCCCAGCGAGAACAATCCCGTGTTCAGGCGCTCCTCGTTCATATAGGCAAACATCTGCTTCATGCCGATGCCGCGTCCGTCTTTCACTTCCGCTTCGCCCACCATCCAGCCGTAGCAGTTGTCGTTTTCCCCCATGGAGAGGGTGGCGGTGGTCGAGCCGTGAATGCCCAACTTGTGCTCGATGCCCATGGTGGTGACGTCGTTCCAGGCGCCCAGCGAGCCGTCCTCGTTGACCCAGAACTTGGGCACGATGAAAAGCGATATGCCGGCGGTGCCTTCTTTGGCGCCCGGCGTCTTGGCCAGCATCAGATGGATGATGTTTTCGGCCAGGTCATGATCGCCCGATGAGATGAAGCATTTCGTTCCGGTGAGTTTATACTTGCCGGGCGTGTCTGTGGGAAACGCCTTGCTCTGCACCGCGCCGACTTCGGAGCCCGCGCCCGGTTCGGTAAGCCCCATGGTGCCGCCCCATTCGCCGGTGCGCAGTTTGGGAATGAACAGGTCCTGCTGTTTTTGCGTGGCAAATTCATGAAGCACGGTGATCGCGCCCTGCGTCAGGCACCAGAACATGACGATCGACGGCGACGCGGCGGACTGCATCTCCAGAATCGGAGCGTACCAGCACAGCGGGATTTTGCCTTCGCCGCGGTAGCCGAACTGAGGGCCGAGTTCCGCATCCATAATGGTTTTATAAACACTCTTGAACGAGTCGGGGGTCACCACCGCACGTTCATTGCCGCCCACAAATTTCGCGCCGGGTTCATCGGCGTCTTTGTTGGCCGGACACATCACGTCGCGGCAAACCTTGAAGTTGACATCGAGGAAACTGTCGATGTCGTCCATCCCGTAGTAATCCTTATAAGCGTCAAGGCCCAGGAGCTTTTCCACTCCGAGCCATTCTTTGATCTGGAACATGATGTCCCGCGTCTGATACAACCAATTACTGTGAGCCATATTGAACTCCTCCTAAATGAAAATTAAAGGCGAAAAATGAGAATCCTTGTCTCTGCAAACACACAGCTCACTTTTTCAGATGCGTGTTCATGCCCCCTGCCGGAGCATTGATGAAGGCACTTCATTTACTGCCGTTAAACGTTACTGTCGCGTCCGCCTCTTTTCGGCAAAAGCGTGCGTCGCGTTATTTCCCCTTAAACACCGCGGCGCGCCGTTCGATAAAAGATTGCAGACCTTCCCTCATATCTTCGCTTTGCATGACATCGGCCATCTTCCGGTACATGACCGTCCTGGCCGCCTGATCTCCGTCGAGCGCCGCCCTGCGGGACGAGGCCAGCGCCTCCTGCACCCCGAGCGGCGCGGCCGCCGCCACGCTGCGGGCAATCGCCAGCGCGCGGTCGAACTGCCTGCCCGTTTCGGTCACCTGTTGAACCAGCCCCAGGCGGTAAGCCTCCGCCGCGCTGATGGCGTCGCCGGTCAGCATATACCGCATGGCGTTGGCCCAGCCGATTTCCCGCGGCAGACGCAGCGTCGCCCCGGCGGCCGGGAAGAACCCGCGTTTCACTTCCAGCATGGCAAAACGGGTATCGGCGGCTGCCACCCGGATGTCCGTGTTGAGCATCATTTCAAATCCCCAGGTGTAGCAGTACCCCTGCACGGCCATCACGATGGGTTTCCGGCAACGGGCTTCGCTCATCATGTAAAAGGGATCGATTTCATTTTCCGCCGCCAGCGGAAATCCCAACCCCCGGGCAAACCAGTCCGCCCAGTCGGTCAGATCCAGCCCCGCCGTAAAATGGGGGCCAACGGCATACACGATACCCACGCGCAGGTCAGGATCGGAATCGAGTTGGAAGTAGGCTTGCGCCAGGCGGGAGTACATCTCCCGGGTCATGGCGTTCATTTTTTCCGGCCGATTGATTTCCACGAGCAGGAGATGCTCTTCGGTTTTGATAGTGACGGTCATCCTGATTGTCCACACTTTAAAATACGTGGGGGAGTATAGAAAAATGATCCCGTCCTGTCAACGGAATAATCAAATAATAATATTTCCTTCAAGATACAGGACCGCCCGGCCCGCAATCGCCACCCGCCCGCCTTCGTGGCGGCAGAACAATTCGCCGCCGCGCGCGGAGACCTGTCGGGCATACAGATCGGTTTTCCTGAGTCTTTCCGCCCAGTAGGGAACCAGCGCCGAATGGGCCGATCCCGTCACCGGATCCTCGGGAACGCCCACCCGGGGCGCAAAAAAGCGCGAAACAAAGTCGCAGGCGTCACCGGGCGCCGTTACAATGACCCCGCGGCATTCGATGGTTTCCAGCGCAGCAAAATCCGGCGCGACCCGGCGCACCGTTTTTTCCTGATCGAGCAGAACCATCAGATCCTCCTCGGAGGAAAAAATGGCCGCCGGCTTGATGCCCAGAGCTGCGGACAGCACAACGAGCGGGTTTTCCGGCCGCACGGGTCGCGCCGGAAAATCCATCTCCAAAAGGTCGCCCCGGCGGGTTACCGTAAGCGCGCCGCTTCGGCGCGTGAGAAAGCGTACGCTTTCGCCCGGCCAGTCACATCGGGAAAAAAGAACGTAGGCCGCGGCAAGCGTTGCGTGTCCGCACAAAGCCACCTCCGTGCGCGGCGTAAACCAGCGCAGTTCGAAGTCGTCTCCCCGCCGGACCAGGAAAGCCGTCTCCGAAAGATTGTTTTCCAGGGCGATGGACATAAGCAGGGCGTCGTCCGGCCAGTCCTCAAGCATGCAGACGGCCGCCGGATTTCCGGAAAACAACGTCCCGGTGAAAGCATCGACCTGATAAAGCGGTATTTTCATGACGTCTCCTTTTGATGCGCCTATTTCTGAAGCCGGACCACCGGAAAACCGCGCCGGCGCAACAGATCGACCACGCTCTCGGCGCCGGCCAGATGCCCCACGCCGACAATGACCATCGCAGATTCCGAACCCGCAAGCAGGGTTTCAATCTTTGCCGCCCATTTTCGATTGCGGTTGACGATCAGCGCTTCGTACAGACGGGGATAATTTTTCAATTCCCGCAGATTGACCGTCTCGATCCCTGCTTCATCCCCTTTTCGCCAGGCATTCAGAATGTCGCCGACCCGGCTCTCCAGACGGACGAGATCGTCGATCGTTTCGCTCACCTGGTCGTTGCCCATGTCGCCGTCGAGCAGGGTGAGAAAGCCGATCTGCTCGTCGGAGGTTTCCAGCCCGCTGATCGCTTTGCCGTCCGCCGCCGCCCTGGCGTAAAAAAACCGGTCCACGCCGTATTCGGCCGACACGCCGATGCGCTTGAGTTCCTGCAGCGTCAGCACCAGAGAAAGCATCCAGGGGCGCAGCATCTGATACTGTTCAAACGGATAGCCGCGCGCCCGGCAGAATTTTTCGGCTTTGGCGTAAACAGCGGGTGTGAGGCGCTGCTTGAGTGTCGTCCCATCCGGATACATCGCGACGGCCAGAAGTTTCTGCAGGTAGGCCGGGCCGTCCAGATCGCCGGGCGGCGCCTCAAAAACGAGACGGCGGGCGCGCGAATAGGCGATGTCGAACTCTCCGGGAAGCGGATGATCCGAAGCGCGAAGCACATGGCAGGAGCCGGCCAGATACACCGTCGTTCTCGGACCCCGCACTTCCCAGACGGAGCTCTGCGCCCAAACGCAGGCGGGCACGAGAAGCGCCAAGGCCAGCGCCGGAAGCAAAATGTTGCGGTTGGTTTTCATAACGGCTCCCTTCCAGGAAAAGCTTTCCTTTTCTTCGGGGAAATCACAATAACATGTCGGCCCAAAAATTCAAATCCGAATCGGAGGCTGGTATCTCCGCTACCCGCCATCTCCGGTGCGCCGTCGACAATCGGCAATTTCCTGCAATTTCCCCTTGACAACGCCGGATGTAGTTGCATAATACAACCAATATGGAAAACGACGAAAAACGTTTTACCGAAATGATGGACGTGTTTACGGGGCTTGCGCAGGCGACGCGCTGCTGCCGGCAGGACGCCGCTTTTTGCGGCGGGGTGACCTTTCACCAGTACATGGCGCTGGATGCCGTCTCCCGCGGCGGCCGGCTCAGGCTGTCCGATCTGCGCGGAGAGCTGGCCGTGGAAAAAAGCACCGCAACCCGGCTTTTAAAGCCGCTTCTCGACGGAAAGCTTTTGAAAAAAGAGCCGTCCGCCGCGGATTTCCGGGCCTTCGACCTGACGCTCACGCCAAAAGGCGCAAGAAAACATCGGGAAGTGAAAGCCTGTCTTCGGAAATTCTTCGGCCGGATCGCCGGCCACCTGCCCGAAACCGAGCGCGACGCCGTTTTGCAGGCGGTGCGGACATTCATCGGCGCGATCAGAACGTCAGCGGGCATCTGCAGCTGTTGCCCGGAAAACCCGGAGTAAAAAAATGACCGAAAATAAATATTCTCTGGAATTGCCGGTCCTCGGCGGAGGACTTGAATCTCCGGACGCGGGCGGCGTCGTTGTTTTACCGTCGCTCAACCAGCCCTTCGTGACGGGCGAGATGCGTACGCCCGTGGGGACCGTTCCCCGGATCGCAGCCGAGCTCGCCGGCCGGGACCGCCTGGGAACCCTCAAGGCCCGCCTGGGCGTGAACCGGGCAAACTACAAGGTGGAGCCGGGCCTTTACGCCCTGGGCCGTCCGGATGAGACGTCGCCCGTCCTGGCTTCGGCCAATTACAAGACGAGTTTCGACTGCCTGCGCCGGTCGCTCGCAGGGCGCGATGCCTGGATTCTGGTGCTGGATACGAAGGGAATCAACGTCTGGTGCGCGGCGGGAAAAGGCACCTTCGGCACAAACGAACTGGTTTACCGGATCGAGGCCGGCGGCTTGAAAAAAGTCGTCGCGCACCGGCGCATCATTGTCCCGCAGCTTGCCGCGCCGGGCGTGGCCGCGCACACGGTCAAAATCCTTTCGGGCTTCCGGGTCCACTACGGCCCGGTCCGAGCAGACGACCTGCCGGCTTACCTCGACGCCGGTCTTGCGGCCAGCCGGGACATGCGCAGAGTATCCTTCGGACTTCCGGACCGGGCGATCCTGATTCCCATCGAGCTCGCGGGCGCGGCAAAAATCTTTTTTCTGGCTTCCCTGGCGGCCCTGCTTCTGGCAGGCCTTTTGGGGCCGGCGGGCCTTGCCGCCAATCTTTTTCATGACGGCCTTTTTGCGGTGGCGGCGCTGGGCCTGGGCCTCCTGGCGGGCGCCGTCCTCCACCCGCTGCTGCTGCCCTGGCTGCCCGGGCGCGCCTTTTCACAAAAGGGAGCAACCGCCGGGCTGATTGTCGTTCTGGGTCTGCTTTACGCGCGGGGCGTCGATCTTTCAATTCTGCCCGGGAAACTGGAGGCCCTGGCCTGGCTTCTGATCGTTCCCGCCGTTGCGGCATTTCTCGCGATGAATTTCACGGGCTGCTCAACGTATACGTCGCCGGCCGGCGTGAAAAAGGAAATGCGTCTGGCCCTGCCGCTCGAGATTTCCGCTGCTGCGCTGGGATCGGTCTTGTGGATCGCGGCGCTTTTCACAGCCTAGGAGTTTTTATGAAGGATTTGATTTATCTCAAAAACGTCGCGAGTCTGCACATGGACATCGCCAGGTGCACCGGCTGCGGCATGTGCCGGGAGGTCTGCCCGCACGACGTCTTCGTGATGAACGGCAAAACCGCCGCCATCGCCCGGCGCGACGCCTGCATGGAGTGCGGCGCGTGCAGCCGCAACTGTCCGGCGGGCGCCCTCTCCGTCTCCGCGGGCGTCGGCTGCGCGGCCGCTGTTCTCAACGGCCTTTTGGGCCGAAGCGGCGGCGAGTGCTGCTGCGGACCGGCGGAAGACGGTGGGAAGACCGGCTGCTGCTAGGCGCTTTTTTCGCCGGATCCTTCGGAAACCGGAATCGGGACAATACAATCCGGCGCAGCCGTTAATTTTCATCTTATCGATATTATTGAGCTATATTTTTCAACTCTTGACTTTGCCCGGTCTTTCCGGTAAAGATTTTCCGGTCTTCCCAAATGACCTCTATAAATTGACGGATAGCGGACTTGCGTAAGATCTACTCCATCATACCTGCCTCAGCACCTCACAGGCAGTTCTGTGTCCGGCCCTCTTCACTTCATTACAAAAAATCATTCCCGCCTGCACGGGGGTAAAGGAGGAAATACATCATGAGCAACACGAGCACAAAGGAAAACAGGTTGCCGGTACTCGGCATCAACAGTCTGGGGCGCATCGGGAAATTGACGCTCTGGCATCATGTTCAGAGAAAATACTTTCAGGAAATCGTCATCAACCAGGGCCGCGACATCGGCATGGGCATGGAGACGATCGCCCGCCTGATTGAAGCGGACGCCACGTACGGGCTGCTCCACCGCTTCCTTTACGGCTACAAGGCGAAGCCCTGCATCCAGATCACGGACGACAAAAACGGCAAAATGCTCATCGACGGCATTCCGGTGACCGTTTTGCGCCAGGAGCGCAACCCCCTGAACATCCCCTGGCGTCAGTACGGCGCGGATGTCGTGGTGGACTGCAGCGGCTCCTTCAAGGATCCGACCGTTCCCGCAGACGACAAGAAGGGATCGATCCGGGGGCATTTGAACGGCGGCGCCAAGGTGGTCATCCATTCCGCTCCGTTCAAGATTAAAAACAAGGCGCTTGCAACGCCCGATGACACCGTCACCCTGATTTTCGGCATCAACCACACGGTCTTCGATCCCAAGAAGCATCTGCTGGTTTCTGCGGCCTCCTGCACGACCACGGGTCTTGCGCACATGGTGAAACCGCTTCTGGACAACGAGGAGACGAGCACGATTCTGACGGCCTCCATGTCGACGATTCACGCCGTCACCAACACCCAGAGCGTTCTGGACAAGCTGCCGAAGGCGGGCGAAAAGGACATCCGCAAAACGCGCAGCATTCTGAACAACATCATTCTCACCTCGACCGGCGCCGCGAAGGCCCTCATCGAGGTGATTCCTGAGGTGAAGAACATCGGCTTCATGGGCGACTCCATCCGGGTGCCGACCAACACCCTGTCGCTCATCGTGCTGAACGCGACCTTCCAGGCCAAGCGCAACGGCAAGGGCGACGCGGCCAACATCGACACGAAGAAGCTCAACGACATTTACGAAAAGACCGCCCAGGCCACTCCGCTGGTCCGTTTCACGATGCAGCAGAACGTATCCACCGATCTGATCGGGGAAGACGCGGCGATCATCATCGAAGGCCAGTTCAACCACACCCGGACGGCGTTCATTCCGGTGGACCTCTCGCATATTCCTAATCTGCCGGCGGGCCTGCTGGACAGCCTCAAGGAAAAAACGCTGCAGCTCCCCGTCGTTCACGCCAAGATTTTCGGCTGGTACGACAATGAATACGGCAGCTACACCAACCGGATGGGAGATTTAACCGTTTACGTCCACAAAAATATTCAGTAAACCGCACACACCGGGAAACGTCCCCGCTTTCCGCCCGAGGAAAGCGGGGATTTTTTGAACCGGCCGACGGGGCAAGAGGCGCTTTCCTCTTGGCGCAAATTGGGATAAGATGCCTTATCTCCCATGACACTCGCCGGCGCTTGCATTCCCGGCTTGAAGGGGTGGAACGGTGTCCACGGAAACGGAACAGGTTGAGGGAACCCGGACGCAGCTTCGGGATCAGCTGGAAAAGACGGCCCTTGAAAATCAGCGGCTGAAGGCCCGGTTCGGCTCCGTCACCAAGCAGGTCCGCGAGCTCAACGAGTTCATCCAGATCATGCTGACCGTGTCGCCTTTTGCAATCTGCATCATCCAGCAGAACAAACTCATTTTCACGAACAAGGCCTTTTCCGAAATTCTCGGATATTCCGCCAAGCAGCTGAGAAACCTGCCTCCCTCGAACCTGGTATTCAAAGAGGACCGCGACCATGTCCGCAAAAGCGTGCGCGCCATGCTCACGGGCAACGCGCAGTCCTTTTTCATGTTCCGCGTGCTGACCCGCGATGAAAAAATCAAGTGGATCCTGGGATCGGTCGCCCTCATCCACATGAACGAAAAGCAGGCGGTGATCGGCAACTTCGTCGATTTGACGGAAGGACGGGTCATGCAGCTCGCCTACAGCGACCCGCTCACAGGGCTCCCCAACCGGAAGCTCGTTCTGGATCGTCTGGAACAGGCCATCGTCTCGGCCAAAAGGCGCTGCAGCAAGCTGGCCGTGCTGTTTGTCGACCTGGATGAATTCAAGGAAGTGAACGACGCTCACGGGCACAAAACGGGCGACCGGCTGCTCATCGAAATCGCCAACCGGATGAAACAGGTCATCCGCCGGGAAAACGACACCATCGCGCGCATCGGCGGGGACGAGTTTCTGGTTCTGCTCACGGATATCGAACAGGAAAGCCAGATCGAAACCGTCGTCGTCCACTTGTTCGATACGTTCCGCGCTCCGGTGGCCGTCGGAAAGCCGCCCGGCGGGATCAAGGTCAATTTCAGCATCGGCGTGGCGCTGTTTCCGGAGCACGGACAGGATCCGGACGTCCTCATTTCCAACGCCGATCAGGCCATGTACCGGGCAAAAAAGAAACCGGGCAAAAACCACTTTTCCTTTTTTCATCCCTGACGCCCGACGGCCGGTTACAGGGCGATGGAATAAAAGCGGTCCGTCTCCCGTTCGTGTTTTCCGAGGTAAAGCGCTCCGGTCCAGCCGTCGATGCAGATGAAGTCCCCCGCGCGGATCGTGTGTCCCTCGAGCGCGGCATAGCCTTCCGATTCATACACTTTCAGTTTGCTCAATCCCACCACGCCGACCTTGCTGAGCTGCGGGATGGTGACGGCGGCATGGGACGTCGCGCCGCCTTTGGCGGTCAAGAGCCCCTCCACCTGCAACAGGACGCCGACATCGTCCGGCACCGTGTCGGGCCGGATCAGAATCAAGGACGTCTTGGGTTCGGTCTGGCGGAACCGCCGGATGTCCTCTTCCGAATAAACCGCGCGGCCGCACAACGCGCCGCCGCTCACGCCGATGCCGGCGCCCAAAAGCGAGGCGTGCAGGGACGGCGTGTCCTTGAAACGGCGCAGGCTCTTGGTTTTGGTCTGATCCATGTCCCGCGTCTGCAGAATGTAGAGCTGCTCCTTCCGGGGGCCCTCGAAGGTGAATTCGATTTCCTGATGGTTGAAGCCCTTTTCATAAATCAGGACTTCCGCGATCCGGACCAGCTCGGCGTAAATGTCCGGGAAATTGCCCTCCAGGGAAATGTCCGTGTTGCGGTGCTCGATCATCCGCTGTTTTTCCGAAATGGGAAAGGTCTCGACCAGACCGGAAACGATATCGTCCCCCTGAACGCCGAAAATGAAATCGCCGTAGAGCGTCACTTCAGCCGAAGCGCTCTTCGGATCGCGCGTGAAGATCACGCCGGACCCGGAGCGTTCATGAAAATTGCCGAAGACCATCGCCTGCACGATGACGGCCGTTCCCCACTCGTCCGACAGGCGCATCTGATGACGGTAAATCTGGGCCTGCTCGGAATACCAGGAATCGAAAACCTGCAAAATGGCGTGGCGCAGCTGCCGGAGCGGATCGTCCGCGAGCGGAATGCCGCTGTCCAGGATGCCTTTTTTATAGGCCAGCGCAATCTGCTTCATCTGGTCGGCCGGAAACTGGATTTTGCGCTCCACGCCGTGCTTGTGCTTGAAGCCGTCCATGATGGCGTCGAAAAAATCGCGGCTCTGCCCCTGAAACATGCCCCAGGTCTGGAGAAAACGGCGGTAGGAATCCCAGGCCGCCCACGAAAAATCGTCCCTGAGGCTGAGGGTTTCCGCAATCGCGGCGTTGATCCCGACGTTCAAAAACGAGCGCATCATGCCGGGCAGCGACACCGTGGCGCCGCTGCGAACCGACAACAGCAGGGGGTTGTGGCGGTCGCCGAATTTGCGGCCGGTCTTTTTTTCCAGCGCGGCGAGCTGCCGGTTGACGCGGTCGGCCAGGTCCCGGAAAATATACTTGTAGCCGTACACCGCGTCGTAGCCGCGGAAGACTTCCGTGGTGATGATGAAGCCCGGCGGCACCGGAAACCCGAAGGACACCAGCTTCTTGAGAAAGTAGCCCTTGTTTCCCAAGAGAATCTGGTTGTCCAGGCTGCCGTTTTTCCCATAGATGGAGGAAACCGCCAGCTCCGGATTGTAGTCCATCAGCAGATTGAGAATCCGCTTGTTGTCCTTGAATTTTTCGAGCTCCGCGTCGAGGGTTTTGATGACGGCGTGGACGAAATTATCGAGCACCTGCAGGCCGAAGGCCGACGAGATCATGGCGCGGAGAAAATTCTCGGACTGCTGGTACACCAGTTCGTCGGAGCGCTTTTCGCCCTCCCGAACGGACGCCGCGTCGCAAAGCGGCGTGATGCGGCGGACGACGATCGGCAGATTGACGCTGTGGGCGTCGATGTAATAGTCGCGGATGACATCCTGGATGCCCTTGGAGATGAAGCGGAAAATATCCAGATACTGGTCGACGGAAAACTGTTTGATCGGCAGGGCGCTCGTGACGTACTTGACCTTGGCCACCAGTCCCTCCGTGGCGATCCCTTCCAGTTCCAGGGCGCCGAGGTAGTGCCACAGGTAGGTGTGAATCTTGATGATCGTCCGCTTGGTGATGAATTTCAGATTCAGGGATTTGACCAGCTCCTCGAACAGCATGCCGCCCAGCGCCTCAAGCCGGAGCGACAGCCCCAGCGCGTCGAACTTCTCCTCATGATATGTGCCGTACATGGAGGGAATGCCCGCGGCGATGTGCCGCTTGTGGTAAATATTCTCGAACGACTGGGTCTTCCGGCCGGACAGAATTTTCGCCTTGAGGACGGACAGGAACTTGAGAATGCTCGCCAGACTGCGGTAGTAATTTTTTCCGGCAAGCGAACGTTTCAGGGACTGGATATCCTGGGCGGTAAAGGCGTTGGCGGATTCCAGATCCTTGAGCAGGTCGAAATACTGTGGAAAATATTTTTTGTACACCAGCTGATAAATCCGGATCATCAGCGCCACGCGCTCCCGGTCTCCGTCCGGAATGTCCGGAATCTGCGCGATTTCCCGGGCAATTCTGGCCTTGTCCCATTCCAGGAAATTCCGCGGGTCCTTGTCCGCCTTGAGATAGAGACTGCCCAGCGCCTTGTGCATGCCGTCGAAATAAACGCCTTCGTTATGCACGTCGTCGAACACTTCGTTCGGAATATGCTTGCGGATGAAGCGCTTGTCGCCGGAAAACCAGAAGCGGAAAATATCCTCGGTGAATTCGACGAGCAGGCTGTTGCTCTCCACGTGCGACTGCTTGCGCAGAAATCCCACCAGCCGGTCGTTGCGGAAAGACAGCTCGTCCACCCGGGTGGTGATGTCGCGCAGCTCCCCTTCGGCGCCGATTTCGCTGAAATACACGGGAAACAGGCGCAAAAGCTGTTTGATCAGATTGTAGGCCGGCGCGATATCGGCGTTGAGCAGACGCGAGATATCGCGTTGGATCAGGTCCGTGTCGCGGATGAAAATGCCGCCGAGCTTCAGATTGACGATAAGCGCGGAAATCAGCCTTTTCGTCCAGCGCGGCTTCATCGCGATGATTTCCAGCCAGGCGCGGATGGTCCGGATATGCTCGGAATTGACGCGCACCTGCCAGTCCGTCGTGGCGCCCCGGATGTCCGGATACTCAAAGCCGTAATTGATCAGCTCGTCGATGAAGATTTCCACCAGCGGATGGGCGTTTTGCGCAAAAATCTCCCGGGCCGCCGTAACGATGCAGTCGATGCTCGCGCCGCGGAATTCATTTTGCGACGTGTTTTTTTTCAGGAAGCCGAAAATCTTGCGCACGAAATCGCCCAGGTTTTCCTTTTTTTCCTCCTGGAAGACCAACTTGAGCGAGTGATTGATTTCCCGCATGGCGCTGACGTGAATATCGCGCAGCCCCGGCGCCGACATGACGCCGAAGAGGAAATCGAGTTTGACCAGATGACGGCTCGAGTAAGCCTCGGATTTTTCGAGCGCGTCGGCCACGTGGAGATAGCCGTCGATGATTGAAAAATAATCCGGCAGGGCCAGAAAATCCTTCCTCCGCGCTCCCGGCGGATCCCCGTCCCGCGGACAGAGCGTCTCGAGGTCCAGAATCAGCCGGCGAAAGCGGTGGTGAGACAGCGGCCGGATCAGCTCCAGGTAGGCGCTTTCATCCGGCGGCTCGTCGGCCCGCCGCTCCGCGATCAGCCACAGCGCCGGATCCGGCTGGCCCAGCCAGAACGTGTAGGTCGTCCGGAACATTTTGTACAGGAGCGTATCGAAGGCGGGCGTGGTGAGCTGCACGTTTTTTTCTTCGATCGCCCGGAGAATCCGCTTCAGGTAGGACGAGCACTTTTTGAACAGCGCGGTTTCGCCCTCGGCCAGTTCAAGAAAAGCGTTGATGAACTCCGGAAACAGCGACAGGTTTCTTTCCAGGAATTCATTGCTCTGCATGATAATCGCATCGGCGTAATCAAAGAGATAATGAATGGCGCTGTCCTTGACGTCATCGGAGGCGTTGGATTGGAGGATGTCGAAATACATGGCGAGCAGCATGGACAGGGCGGCTTGCCCCTGGGGATGGCTGTTGTAAATGTAAAAATCCCCGATGGAGATCGTCTTGAGTTCCTTGAGAACAAATTCCCAGTTGACGTAGGGATGGTTGAGCTCCGTGAGCAGCTCACGGGTCTTTTTCTGCAAACCGTAGTGATCTTGAACAATCTCAAGAAGCGGCGCGTACTGCGGTGGAATCTGAACATCCACCGCCGTCCGCTCCAGATTGACTTTTAATGCTGAGGAAACCCATCGGCTGCCCCTGGCGAAGGGTTTTGATTTTGTTGTCATATGTCATTGCCTTTACCGGTTGAATAAAACAGATATTACGCCTTATTTCAAGACGTAATATCTGCCGATCCGGTAAAGCTTGGAAGATGCGCGCAAAGGGAATGCCGCCTGTGATGCGCCAAGAACCTTCGAGCGCCCGAAAATGGTTTTCCCCTGAGCGATTCAATCCGCTCACCCCAGGATGCCGATGAATACGCCGCCGGCGATTGCAGCCCCGATGGCCCCGGCAACGTTAGGTCCCATCGCGTGCATCAGCAGAAAGTTTCTTTTGTTTTCCTGTTGCCCCATCACCTGGACCACCCGCGCCGACATGGGCACCGCCGATACGCCCGCCCCGCCGATCATCGGATTGATTTTTTCCTTCAGGAACAGGTTCATGATTTTCGCCAGAACGACGCCGGCCGCGGCTGCACTGGCAAACGAAACGACCCCGAGCACCAGAATAAGCAGCGTTTTGACCTGAAGGAAGTTTTCCGCCACCATGGTCCCGCCGATGGCAAGCGTCAGGATGATGGTCATCACATCGATAAAAACCGTCTGCGCCGTGCTGCTGAGCCGTTCCACAACGCCGCTTTCCCTGAAAAGATTACCCAGCATCAAGCAGCCGATGAGCGGAGCGGACGCGGGAACAAAGAGGATCACGATGACCGTGGTGACCAGCGGAAACAGTATTTTTTCCAGTTTCGACACCGGCCGAAGAGTCGGTTTCATATAAATCGCGCGTTCCTTTTTCGTCGTCAGCAGCTTGATAACGGGGGGCAGAATCAACGGAACCAGAGCCATGTAAGAGTAGCAGGCCACCGCCGTCGCGCCGATAATATGCGGCGCCAACTGCGCCGTAACATAGATTGTCGTCGGTCCCTCAGCGCCGCCGATTATACCGATGGATGCCGCCTCGTTGAAGGAAAAGCCGAACAACAGGGACAGGAAAAAGGCGAAGTAAACGCCAAACTGGGCGGCGGCGCCCAGCAAAAGCGTTTTCGGATTGGCGAGCATGGGACCAAAATCCGTCAGCGCCCCGAGGCAGAGAAAAATAAGGGGCGGAAGAATCTGCCACATGATGCCAAAGGAAAAAAAGATTGCCAGCAACCCGATGGGTTTCGTCGGAATCTCCGCCTGGTTGGTCTGTTGTGGAGTGAGAACCACGGCGATGACATCGCCTGCTTCGACCTGCTGCCCTGGTTTTACCTTGATTTCCTTGACCCGTCCGAAAACCGGCGCAGCGATCGCTCCGGTATCCGCCTGCACAATGGTGGCGTCTTTGTCGAAAACACGACCCTCCTCCACGGAGATCCGGCTGACTATTCCCGATTTTTTCGCTTTAATTTCATGCTCATAATCCATCAGCCCGCCAATGGGCAGATTAACGAGCATGATAGCGAAGCCAATGGGCAGCAAAAGAAGAGGTTCCATCTTCCTGCCAATCGCAAGATAAATCAGAACGGCGCCGATAATAAGCATCAGGGCGTTGCCCCAGGTGAAAAACTGAAAACCGCTTTCTAAAAGGCCGAACACGTTGAATCCTCCATTTGAATAATCGTTAGGTTAATGAAGCCGTTGATCCTACTTGTTCATAATTTTCGTTATCTTTTCCGCGACGACCCTGGTCAGCCCTATGGTGATCCAAAGAATCGTCAAGAGAAAGAAGACCACGCCGAATCCGCCGGCGGCGATTTTCACAGCCAATCCCATATCAACCATAACAAATTTTCGACCTCCTTTTCTTTTGTTTGAAATGCCTTCGCCGGTGATGCTAAAAAACGTCCCTGTGCCCATTCCCTCGTCAGAACCATGACCTGATGTATACAACATATACAATACGCCACCACAAGAACGTTTGCCTCCTACATATAATTTTTCACAATGTCAATTTCTTTTTTTGAGCGTTCTTTGATTTCTGGGCCAATATTATAAATATCTGAAATTACAAATAACAATGTTTCACGTCTACCATCCGCCATAAACCGGCGCAGTGTATAGCATATATACACTCTGATTTTTGCGCCGGGCTTGACCGCCCCCGGTGATTGTTATATGCATTCTTCGGAAAGGGGCGGGGATTTCATGTCTTATAAAAATGTTGAAGATACGCAACAGCGGCTGGAAAAATCAGGCTACATTCCTTCGCGGGAAATCGCCACGGTGGTGTTTCTGGCCCAGGCCACGCAAAAGCCCGTTTTGATCGAAGGGCCTGCGGGCGTGGGGAAAACGGAGCTTGCCAAGGCTGTCGCCCGCAGCCTGGGGCGTGATCTGATCCGCCTCCAGTGTTACGAGGGGCTCGATGAAGCCAAGGCGCTCTACGAATGGGAGTACGCCAAGCAGCTCCTCTACACGCAGATGGTGAAGGACCGCATCAACGACATCATCTGCGCCACGGCGACGCTTACCGAAGCGGTCGATCAGATCGCAGCGCAGGAGGACGCCTTTTTCTCCGACCGCTTCATTCAGCCCCGGCCGCTTTTGCAGGCAATCAGCTCGGAAAAGCCCGTTGTGCTGCTGCTCGACGAAGTGGACAAATCCGATCCGGAGTTCGAAGCTTTTCTTCTCGAGCTGCTTTCCGATTTTCAGGTCTCCATTCCCGAACTCGGCACGCGCAAGGCCGTGCAGATTCCCTTCGTGCTGCTCACCTCCAACAACTACCGCGACATGAGCGACGCGCTCAAACGCCGCTGCATCCACCTCTATATCGACTATCCGGCGCGCGATACGGAAATCGCCATCGTCCGGCTGAAGATCCCGGGAATCGAAGACAATCTCTGCGCCGCCCTGGTGGACGCCATCCGTAAAATCCGCACGCTGGATTTGAAAAAAAGCCCCAGCATCTCGGAAACCCTGGACTGGGCGCAATCGCTCCTGGCTCTGCACATCGGCGAGCTGTCGCCCGAGGTCGTTTCCGAAACTCTCAACGTGATCTGCAAATACCAGACGGATCTGGAAAAAGTGCGTAAAAATCTGGGTCGGATCGTTTCTTAAGCGGTGAGCTATGGTCAAACTGGTTCAACAGTTCGTCTCCTGCTGCCGCGCGGCGGGACTGCGCATCTCGACGTCGGAAGTCCTCGACAGCCTGGGCCAGCTGCGCCTCATCAATCCGGTGGAAGAACTCCAGTTCCGGGCGCTGCTTGCCGCCAACTTTGCCAAGAGCCTCCGGGATCTCCAGCACTTCAACCGCCTCTACGAGCTTTTTTTCCACGAAATGCGCCTCGACATGGGCGACATCACCCAAGCTGCGGCCTGGACCCGGCAGATCCGGGACGCCGCCGACGTCCTCAAGGAAAAGCCCCACGACAACCCCGTTTACGACGCCGTCGTGGATTTTCTCGCCGGCAATCCCCTGCCGCTTCTGGCGGAAATGCGCCGGATCCATACGGAGTCGGACGATCAGCCCTCGGGCGCGCGGTTTAATTTCGGGCCGCTTGCCAGCCGGTTCAACGTGCTCATGCAGATCACCGGCGCCGGCGCGGGCGTGGCGGCGCTGATGAAGGATAATTATTTTCACGTGTCCCCGCAGACGCTGCAAAAGCTTTCCAACCATTTCGACGAGCGGCTCGCCGCAGCGCGCTCCATCCTGATGTACGAACCGCGGCCGGGAGACACGCTCACCCGCAAGGTCACTACCCAGGAGCAGCGTTTCCGCGATCTGGGCGAAAAATCCTTCTCGACCCTGACCCGGGAGGAAGTGGCGGAAATGCGGGACGTCGTCGACCGCCTGGTCCGCAAGCTGAAAAACATCGTCAGCCGCCGCTTTGCCGCGCGGGACCGGGGCAACCTCGACGTCAAGAAGACCCTGCGGGCGTCGGCCCGCTATAACGGCGTTCCGCTCGACATCAAATACCGGCGTAAAACCCTGCGCAAAAGCAGGATCGTCACGCTGTGCGACGTCTCCGGCTCCGTCTGGGCGGCGGCCCGCTTCATGCTCAACCTGGTTTATTCCCTGCAGGACTGCTTCGACAAGGTCAACAGTTTCGTCTTCATCGACCGGCTGACGGACGTCACGCCCATCTTTGAAGAGCAGGACATCTCCGAGGCCATCCGGATCGTCATGGAGGAGGCGGACGTCCACTACGAGGCGCCGACGGACTACGGTGAAACCTTCCGGCACTTCCGGAGAAACTACATGGACCTTTTGACGAAAAAGACGACCCTCATCATCGTCGGGGACGGCCGCTCCAACTACCTCGCCCCCGAAGACGCGATCCTGGGGGAAATGCGCGACCGCTGCCGCCGGGTCATCTGGCTCAACCCCGAGCCGGAAAACCTCTGGGGCACGGGAGACAGTGAAATGCGGGCCTACACGCATCACTGCCACGAAGTCCGGGCCTGCCGGAACATCAACCAGTTGATGACGTTCATCGAGGAGCTTGTGTTATAGAAATGACCGGCGCGAAAACCGATATCCGGAATTCGGCGGCGGCGTTTGCCGCCCGGCACATCGCCTTGCGCCCGGACCTCGGCGCCGCGGCGGAATTTCCCGCGGACATCTGGAAGGAAATGGCCCGGGCCGGTCTTTTTAAAATCGGCATCGCGGAAGCGTTCGGCGGCGCGGGCGGCGGATACGCCGATCTGCTTACGGCCGGAGAGGCGTTTGTCGAAAGCGGCCGCAATCTGGGGCTGGCCGTTTCCTGGCTCTACCAGCAGATGCTTGCCCGCTTTGTCGTCGGCGGCTTCGGCACGCCTCCGCAGCAGCGGCAATACCTGACCGCGGCGGCGGCGGGGGAATGCACCCTGTCTTTCGCCGTCTCGGAACCGGGACTGGGCGCGCGGCCCAAACTTCTTGCCACCGAGGCGCGAAGAAAAGACGGCGGCTATCTTTTAAGCGGAGAAAAAACCTATCTCACCAACGGACCCATCGCCGACCTTTTTATCGTGGTGGCTGTGACCGGCAATGACGGCTCCCGCCGGCGCTTCACGGCCTTCATGGTTCCGCGCGGCGCGGCGGGTGTCACGGTCGGCCCGCCGCTGGAGGTCAATTTTCTCAAGCCGTCTCCGCACGGCGGTATCCGGCTTGACGCCTGCCCGGTTCTGCCGCAGGCTGTCCTGGGCCGGGAAGGCGCGGCTTGGACGGATCTGGTCGTCCCCCTGGGAGAAATTGAAGATATCGTGATGATGGGACCGACGCTGGGCGGCATGGCCGCAGAGCTTGCGGCGCTTGCCAAAACGATTGCAAACCGGCCCTCGGCGACGGACGCGCAAGAGGAAGCTCTGGGAGCGCTCGGCAGTCTGCTGGCGGCCCTGCGGGCCGTCGCCCGGGAAGCCGCGGACTGCCTGGACCGGGGAGAGCCGACGCCCGTCGCGCTGACCGTCGCCTTTGCACGCATGGCCGCGGATTTCCACACAGCGGCTGCCCGCCTTCGGGACGTTCTTGCCGCCGCCTGGCCCGATGCAAACGTTTATCTGCAGCGGGATATGGAGGCGATGGGCGCCCTCAAAAAGCGGGTGGCGCAGATCCGGCAGAAAAAAATCGGGCTGGCGCTTCTGAAATAATCAGGCGCGAACGACGGGATCGGTCAGCGTGTATTCGTTCATGATCTTCAGTTTTTCCATAATGAAGCGGCGAACCATTTCCGCCGTCTCTTCCACCGACAGATGGGCGAAAGCCGCATAGGGAATCTCTTCGAAAATCTTGATGTATATTTTCTGTACGCCGGTAAAGTTGAGGCTGTATTTGGGAAGCGCCTTGTTGGTGCCGCTCACGACAACGGGCAGGATGGGGACCTCCTTTTCTTTCGCCAGCTGAAAAGCGCCCGGCTTGAAGGCTTTGACCTCGCCGTCGGGAGAGCGGGTGCCTTCCGGAAACATGAAAATCGAGCTGCCCTCCTCCAGATGGAGGGCGCATTCGGCGAGCATCTGTTCCACGCTCTCGCGGTCGCCGCGCTTGAGTTTGACGTAGCGGTTGAGCGTCATGTTCCAGCCGATCAGCGGCAGACGGAACATCTCGATCTTCGACACCCACTTGAAATGAAAAAAAAGACGGAAGGCCACCAGAATATCGAGCTGGGACTGGTGGTTGGAAACGACCATGTAGGCCGTGTTCTTGCGGACGTTTTCGCGGCCCTCGATGCGGATCCGCCAGGGCGGCATCATCCAAGTGTAAAGCGACGCCCAGAAACAGGTAAACAGATGCAGGAGCCTCAGCCGCCGGTCCAAGGGAGCTGTGACGAGACGCAGCGCCAGCGCCGTTAGAAACAGCGGAATGGACGTCACGGAAACGATAATCAAAAAAACAGCGCTGACCAGACGATTAAACATAAGCCACTCCTCTCGTGATATACCGCTTCACCTCCGGCACCGGCAAAGCATGAACATTTGTGATGAACGCTATCAAGCATAATTAAGTCCGCAACGCAAAGGTTTTCTCCGCCGGATCCGCGCCGGAAACCGCTTTCACGGAATGCGCTTGACAGGCCCCGGCGATCCGACTATAGAAACTCTGCAAAAGGCGGAAGGAGGCGGCCACACGTCCCTCCCACAAAATACCTTCCCGGTGGCGACAATAATTTATGGGTTCAAACCCGCAACATAATCGCATCCAGGCTGTCATTGACGCACTCGAGAGAATCCGGGAGGATTTTCCTTCCGACGCCCGAACGCGTTCTTTCGCCCCGGACGACCTCGATCTCCTGTCCCAGGCCGTCAACCGGCTGGCCCGGCGGGCCGGCTGTGTCTCCCCTCCGCCGGGAAACGGCGTGGAAGCGCGCCTGCAGAAGGTTCTCCACCGGATGCAGGAATCTTATTTCGAGGCGGACCTCAAGGGCAACATTCAATTTTTCAACGACCGGTTGCCGGCAAAACTGGGATACGACGCCTCGGAAATCCGCGGCATGAATTTCCGCGACCTGGTGGACGAACGCAACCGAAAGATCGTCTACGAGACCTTTCACTCGCTCTTTCTCACGGGCGCCCCCGTCCGGAATTTTGAATGGCAGCTTCTTCGAAAAGACGGGCAAAGCATGGACGTTGAATCGTCGGTCGATCTGCTGTGCGACGAAAAAGGCCGACCGACCGGCTTTTGCGGCGTCACCCGCGACATCACCCCGCGCAAGACGGTGGAAAAAGAACTCGGCGCCAGCGAAGAACGCTACCGGCACATTCTCGACAGCATTGAGGAGTCGTATTTTGAAGTGGATCTCCATGGCAATCTGCTGTTTTTCAACGACACGGTGCTGCGCGACCTGAACTACACACCCGCTGAAATCCGCAACGTCAACTTCCGCCGTCTGGTGGACGACGCCAATGCCGCAAAGGTTTTCGCGGCGTTTCATCAGGTCTACGTCACCGGCAAACCCGTCAAGGGATTCGACTGGGTCATTCAGAGAAAAGACGGCAGCGGCATCGAAGTTGAATCTTCCGCGGCCCTGATCCGTGACGAGGTCGGGCGGCCGCGCGGCTTTCGGGGCATCGTGCGCGACATCAGCCAGCGCAAGACCATGGAGGAAGCGCTCCGGCAAAGCGAAGAACGCTACCGGATGATCGTGGAAAACATGCAGGACACGATCTCAGTGATCGATATCAACACGCTTTCGTACCTTTACCAGAGCCCCTCGGAAATCCGCGTCACGGGATACACGCCGGAAGAAATCATGCAGATTCCGCTCGAGCGGCAGGTTACGCCGGAGTCGTACGCCCGCGCGGTCGCCATCCTCGCCGAAGAACTGCAGCGGGAGTCGGACGGCAACTCGGTCGATCCGCACCGGTCGCGCGTATTCGAAATGGAAGTGTACCATAAAAACGGCTCCACGGTCTGGCTGGAGGTAACCGCCAGCTTCCAGCGCGACAAGACCGGCAAACCGGTCGGCATCCTGATGGCCGGCAAAAACATCGCCGAACGGAAAAAGGCGGAGGCGGAGCGGGAGAAACTGGAACGCCAGCTCCTGCAATCCCAGAAGCTGGAGACCATCGGACGGCTGGCCGGCGGCGTGGCGCACGATTTCAACAACATGCTCAACGTGATTCTGGGCTACGTGGACCTCATCAAACTCAAGCTCAAAACGCGCCGCACCGTGCTTCACGATATCCAGGAAATCGAAAAAGCCGCCTGCCGCTCACGCGACCTGACCGCACAGCTTCTGGCCTTTTCCCGCAAGCAGATGATTCAGCCGCAAATCGTCAACCTCAACCGCCTGATCGGGGACATGGAAAAGACGATCCGCCGGCTCATCGGCGAAGACATCGCGCTCCATTTCTTTCCGGACGCCGGCCTCTGGCCGGTGAAAGTCGATCCGACGCAGGTCGAGCAGATCCTCATCAATCTTTCGGTGAACGCGCGCGACGCGATGACGCCGGGAGGAAAGCTGACGCTGGAAACCTCCAACATCGTGATCGACCGGACTTACAGCCTCCCGCATCCGGATTCATCCCCCGGCCCCTATGTCCGGCTCGAGGTCAGCGATACGGGCGCCGGCATCGCCCCCGGGGATCTTCCCCTGATTTTCGAACCGTTCTTCACGACCAAGGAAATCGGAAAAGGAACGGGGCTGGGGCTTTCCACCGTTTACGGCATCGTGAAACAAAACAACGGATTCATCACTGTTTACAGCGAACCCGCCCGGGGCAGCGTTTTTAAAGTTTACCTGCCCCGCTGCCTCGACGAGGCGCCGGGCAAGGAAAGCGCCGCCAAGACGGACGCGCCCGCCGGCTCCGGAACCATCCTGCTGGTCGAAGACGACGCCATGCTGCTGAAGATGATTTCAGAAATGCTGGAGACCATGGGCTACGACGTAATCCGGTCGCAAAATCCACACGAGCTCCTCTCCCGGGTCGAAAAGAAAATCGGCTCCATCGACCTGGCGATCACCGACGTGGTCATGCCGGGGCTTTCCGGCCGCGAACTGCGCGACAGGCTGCTGGCCGAGAATCCGAACCTGAAGGTGCTGTTCATGTCCGGCTATACCGCCAACATCATTGCCCTGCACGGCATTCTGGAAGACGGCGTGCAGTTTATTCAGAAACCTTTTACCATGAGCGATCTGGCCGCCAAGGTGAGCGAGCTGATCCCGCAGACAAAGCAATACCGGTGAGCATTTATTGACGCCGGCCCGGATAAACCATCGGACGGTCCATAACCTTGAAACCCCATATCCGTTCCTGGAGTCTTATGGAATTTGAAAACCTGGCAACCGCTTACATGACGCTGTGCCGGCGTCACCAAGACAGAATTTTATTTCGCAACGAACAGATCACTTTCGGCCGGGCCTGGGAAAAAGCCGCCGCAAAGGCGCTTTCCCTGAAGCGCCGGGGCATTCAAAAAGGCGACGTCGTCATCCTGCTCGCGGGCAATTCCGTCGACTGGTGCTGCGCCTTCATGGCTATCACGGCCATCGGCGCCGCGGCGCTGCCGCTCGATACCAACCTCCCGGCCGCCCAGTACCGGGCAATGGCGCAAAGCGCGGGCGCGAAGGCGGCTTTCGTTTCCGGCCCCTTCCAAAACATTTTTCCGGATCTGGAGGTTTTCGCCGTGGAAGACGATCCGTCCGGCGAAGCGGACAGCGCCTGGCCGGACGCTTCTCTCGGCCCGGACGACATCGCGGCCCTGCTTTTTACCTCGGGAACGACGGGCCAACCCAAAATCGTCGCGCTCACACACCGCAACATCCTGTCCGTCGCGCTCACCTGCACCCGGCTCGAAGAATACACACCCGACGACGTGACGCTGGCCATGCTGCCCCTGTACCACGTCTATGCGTTCGAATCGACGTTCATGGCGCCGCTCGTCACGGGCAGTTCCCTGGTCTTTCAGAATTCGCTCAAGGGTCCGGACATCATCAGGGCGCTCGCCGACAATCCCATCACCATCTTTCCGGCGGCGCCCCAGATGTGGGAATTGTTCTTCGACGCGCTGGCGGCCAAGCTTCGGGCGCAGTCGAAAGCCAAGCACCGCCTGTTCATGTTTTTTCTTGCGGCCGCCCCCGCGCTTACGGCCGTCGGGCTGGGATTTCTTCCCCGGAAGATTTTCACGCCCGTGCATGATGTCTTCGGCCGGAAGATGCGCTTTTTCATCAGCGGCGGCGCGCCCCTCAAAAAGGAATATTTCACCTACTACCGGACCATGGGTTTTTACATCATGGAAGGCTACGGGCTTACCGAAACGACCGGCCCCATCGCCATTCCGTATTTTAAAGACGCAGCGGCCGGCTCGGTCGGCCCGCCCATCGCCGGCAACGCCGTTAAAATCAAAAACGCGGGCCCGGACGGCATCGGCGAAATCTGGCTGCAGGGCGACGCGGTCATGGCCGGCTACTACCGCAACGACCAGGCCAACCGCGAAGCGTTTGACGACGAGCGCTTCTTCAACACGCAGGACCTGGGCTACCTCGACGCGCGGGGACACATTCACATCACGGGACGCCTGAAGAATGTAATCGTTCTGGATTCGGGGAAAAACGTTTATCCGGAGGAACTGGAACTCTATTTCCGCAAATCGCCGCTCATTGCCGAAATCGCCGTCTTCGGCCGGAAAATCGACGGCCGCGAAACCGTTTACGCCGTGATCGTTCCTTCCGTCAAGGGCGCGGACGCGTACCGGCGCATCCGTGAGGAAATCGCCTCGCTCAACAAAGAGCTTCCCGCGTACAAAACGATCGGCCGGTTTGCGCTTTCCGCGGACCCGCTGCCGCGCAACTCCACGCGCAAAGTGCTGATCGACGAGGTGATCCGCCTTCTCGAGGCGGGCGTTTATCAGACCGACGCGGCCGGCGCCCCGGTTCCCCGCAACATTCTTGCCGGGGCCGACGCCCGCGAAAATCAAATCATCGGCGTTCTGTCCGACAAGCTCGGCGCGGATGTTCTTTACGCCAACGAAACGCTGGCGGATCACCGGATGGATTCGCTGGGGCTGGTCGAACTGGTCGTGTATCTGGAGGACAACCTCAATCTGTCCGTCGACATGGATCAGATAAATCCGCTTATGACCTTCGAGGAACTGGTCCGCTGCCTGGCCTCCTGCGGAGAGCGGACCGGCGCCACCCTCGACGACCTGATTCTGCACAGTCCCGTAACGACCCGGACCGCCGCCTTTTTCAACCCTTTAAACGAACTCTTCTTGCTGTTCATCCGCGCCGTCTCCGTTGTGTTCTGGCGCTTGCGCGTCTTGCACCGGGAGCGCCTGCTCACCGACAATGTCATCATCGTCGCCAATCACCAGTCGCTTCTGGACACGCCGACGATGATGAACCTGATCCCCTTTGCCGAGCGCCGGCGGTTTTATCTCATCGGGAAAAAGGAGGTCGCCCTGCTGGGCTGGTTCTTCGCCGGGGCGCCGGTTCTTTTCGTGGACCGGACCGGCAACGTCGCGCCGGCGCTCAAAGCGGCCGCCGACGTTCTGCGCAGCGGCCGGTCGCTCATCATCTTCCCGGAAGGCACGCGGACGCGCGACGGCGCTCTGGGCCGGTTCAAGTCCGGCGCGGCCTATCTCGCCCGGCATTTGAACAAGAAAATTATCCCCGTGACCATTCGGGGCGCTTTTGATATCATGCCGCCGGGAAAAGCCCTGCCCCGGTTCACGGGCGGCCGCGAGATGGAGCTGGTCGTCGGCGCCCCCGTCGATCCGAAGGATTTTGCATCAATTGAAGCGCTGACGGAGCATCTGCGAAACGTCATTGCCGGCCAAACCTAACGGATCTCTCCTCCCGGAGATGTCCGCGGAATATCGAACGGCACATGTGTCGGAGCATCCGATCAGAAAGGAGAATTCGTCATGAAGGAAATCGTCATTGTGGAAGGCGTCCGTACGGCCATCGGGCGCGCGGGCGGGACCATTGCGCGTTTCCGCCCGGAGGAGCTGGGCGCATTCGCCATCCGGGGGCTGGTGGATAAGACCGGAATCGATCCCAATCTGATCGAGGACGTGGTGATGGGGCTTTCCAACTCCTGGCATGCGGCCTACAATCCGGCGCGCTGGGCCGTTCTCAAGGCGGGCCTGCCCTACAGCGTCCCCGGTGTAACCGTGGAGCGCCAGTGTTCGTCGGGACTGCAGGCCATCAACTTTGCCGCCACCCAGATTATGGCGGGCCTGGGCGACATATACATCGCCGGCGGCATGGAAAGCTGGAGCCAAACCCCGTGGATGCTGCCGCGCGCCGACGCGGCCTATTCGTTCACGCCGCCGCAGATTCTGAGACGCGAAACCGCGCCCTATCCGGAAGACCAGCTGGTCATGGGCGTCACGGCGGAAAATCTCGTCAAACGTTATAAATTAACCCGCGAAGAACAGGACCGCTTCGGCCTGAGAAGCCAGGAGCGGGCCCAGCGCGCCATTGCCGCCGGCTACTTCAAGGATGAAATCATTCCGGTGAAAGTACCCACGAAAAAAGGAGACGTAATTTTCGACAAGGACGAACATCCGCGGGAAACCACGCTGGAAAAGCTCGCCGCGTTGCCGCCCGCCTTCCAGAAAGACGGCACCGTCACGGCCGGATCGTCCTCCGGGCGCAACGACGCGGCGGCGGCGGTGCTCGTGATGACGCTGGAAAAGGCCAAGGAACTGGGCTACACGCCGAAAGCCCGCTGGGTCACCTGCGGCGTGGCCGGCGTCGATCCCAAGATCATGGGCATCGGCCCCGCCTTCGCCATGCCCAAGGCGCTGGCGCGCGCGGGACTTGCGCTGAAGGACATGGACGTCGTCGAGATCAACGAAGCCTTTGCCGCGCAGGTGCTCGCGTGTGTCAGGGAACTGGAAACGCAGGGCCAGACGTTCGACGGCGACAGGCTCAATCCTTACGGCGGCGCAATCGCCTTCGGCCACCCCAACGGCATGAGCGGCACGCGCATCGCCATGTTCGCCATCAGCGAACTGCAGCGCTCGGGCGGCCGCTACGCCATCTGCTCGCTGTGCATCGGCGGCGGTCAGGGTCTGGCAACCATCTTCGAGAGGATGTAGCCATGCGTATCGATCCCGCGGACATCAAGATTCGAGGCGGAGAACTGACCCGCCCTGAGGGCGTCATGGCCAGGGACGACGGCAGTATCGTTGCCGCCGACGCCTACGGCCGCTGTGCGCGCATCGACCCGGACGGCCGGACGACGTTCTTTGGAAATCTGGGCGGCCTGCCCAACGGCATCTGCCTGGACAAGGAAGGCAACACGATCGTCGCCAATCTCGGCAACGGCGAGGTGCAACGGGTCGCGCCGTCGGGCGCACATGCCGTCGTGATGACCCACGCCGAGGGCAAGCGCATGTTCACGCCCAACTTTCCGTTTCTCGATTTTGCCGGCCGGCTCTGGGTGTCGAACTCCACGGATGATCCGGACGTGGACGCCTCTTTACGCGCGCCGATTCCCGACGGGTCGCTCGTCATGATCCCCCGGGACCGGCCGCCGCGGATCGTGGCAAAAGGCATCTGCTTTGCCAACGGCGTCGCGCTCGACGCGGCGGAAGAATACGTCTATGTCGCGGAAACCATGCAGCGCCGGGTTTTGCGCTACCGGATCGGCGAAGACGACTCTGTCGGGCCGGCCGAAGTTTACGGACCGGCGGCGCTGGGCCGAATCGGTTTCCCCGACGGCATCGCCTTCGACGAGGCCGGCAATCTCTGGGTAACCTTTCCGGCGGCGAACGCCGTCGGCTTTATTGATCCCGCGGGCCGGCTGGAAATCGTTCTGGAAGACCCGCAGGGCCGGGCGCTTCGCCGGCCCGCCAACATCTGCTTCGGCGGTCCGGACCGCCGGACGGCTTTTATCGGTTCGCTTGGCGGCGCCGGCGTTCCGTATTTTGAAGTGCCGCATCCGGGCCAGCGGCTGGTGCATCAGAAGAAATAAAATGCAGGGAACGGTCGCGACCGTTCCCTGCAAATGAAAACTAACCGACGGACAACGGGTTTACCGTTGTTCATTAACGAAAGGAGAAAAAAGATGGAATACAAAAACATTATTGTCACCACGCAGGATTTTGTCACGACGATCGTTCTCAACCGTCCGCCCATGAATTCGGTCAACCTGGGCATCCGCGAGGAATTTTTCGATGCCGTCACGGCCATTGAAAAAAGCAAGGAAACGCGCGCCGTCATCATCACGGGCGCGGGCGAGAAGGGATTTTCCGCCGGCATGGACGTCTCCGACATCGCCAACATCGCCAAGGGCCCCAACGGCAATGAAATCATGAACGCCATCTCTCGCTCCACCAAACCCTACATCGCGGCCATCAACGGCCATGCCCTGGGCGGCGGCTGCGAAACGGCGATCGCCTGCCACTTCCGCATCATGACGGACAACCCCAAGGCGCTTATCGGATTGCCGGAAGTGAACCTGGGCATCACCCCCGGCTGGGGCGGCATTCAGAGACTGCCGCGGCTGCTCGGAAAACCCAAGGCGCTCGATATGATCCTCTTCAGCAAACGCCTGGCGCCCGCCGAAGCCCTCGCGATCGGCCTGGTGGACAAGGTCGTTCCGGCCGCCGATTTGATGAAGGAAGCGACGGCTTTTGCGCAGGCGCTGACCAAGCGGCCGCCGCTGGCCGTGGCCGCGGTGCTCGAAGGCATACACGTTGGACTGGATAAGGGTTTTGACGAAGGTCTGCGCGTGGATATGGAATGGTCCAAGAAACTGGCCGCCAGCAAGGATGCCGTGGAAGGCATCACCGCCTTCCTGCAGAAACGCGAAGCAAATTTTGTCGGCGAATAAGACAACGATACAGTTTAACCGGCAGGGAACGGTCTTGTGACCGCAAGGTTATCAAGGCCGTTCCCACCATTCACCATTCACCATCCACCATCCACCATTCACCATCCACCATCCACCATCCACCATTCCCTATCCCCGCTTTTCCGCCCGGAGTCTTCCGGCGCGAATTTCGCGCAAAAAGTCTTCCTCATTGCGCACCGGATTTTCAAACAATGTCACGCAGGAGCCGATGTTGAGAATTTTGTGGGCGTCGCTGCCTCCGGTGCCGGGCAGGTTGCGCTCGGCCATCGCCTTGCGGACTTTCTTCATAGCCGTCTCATCGTGATCCGGATGGCACAGTTCAATGCCGTCAAGCTCGAGCCGGTAAATCAGATCGCCTGCGCCGTAATAATGGGACCGGCCGCCGCGCGACAATTTGTAAGGATGGGCGGCGACAGCAACGCCGCCTTCGTCGTGAACGGTTCTCAAAAGTTCGGACGCCGAAAGCGTCTCCGTGACGCTGCGGGTCAGGCCGAAAAGCAAGTATTCGCCTTCGGAGCGGCCCCGGCTGTCCCGGGCGTGAATTTCCTGCCCGTTGAGCAGAACCAGTCCGGCGGTTTTAGCCTGCCGCGCCAGTTTGCCGAACTGGGCGTCGGGCCAGCGCATACCGTGCTCGGTGAGGGCCAGGCCGGCAAGTCGCGACGCGACGGCTTGTTCGATGATGTCTTCAACCTGAATAAAGGAGCAGCCGGAATAGAGGCGGGTGTGTACGTGCAGGTCAAAAGCGGTCGGAAACGAGGCGGCGGTCAGGTTTTGCGGGTCCATTTGATTTGAAATTCGATCTCCTCGCTTTTTCCTTCGCGTTCATGTTCCACCGTGAACACGGCGGATGCCGGAACTGCGATTCTCTCCCCGGCGATCATGATGGCAAAGCGCTTGTCCTCTTCCAGCGCATCGGCCAGGCGCCTGAGTTTGGCGACAAACCGGGCGGTGGTATAACGCTTTTCCATATCTCTCGATTTCTTTTTCATGCGGCCTCCTTTGCCCGTTCCATATCCTCAATTCTTTTCTCCTGTCAAGCGCTTTGCCGCAAAACCTGATCAAGCCGAAATAGCGTTTGGTAAAAAATAAAAATTTTGGGGGCGTAAATATTCGAATTCCCGCCGGATATAAAAACTCCCGCGCCGACAACCGATAATTTTATGGCATTTGCCGCAAAAAATTGCTAAAGAAAAAGCTGGTCGAACCGACCACGCTTGTTTTGTCCAATCTTTTAGCACCAAAGCATATCCAAAGGCAGGAGGAATCGTCGCCAAGCGTTCGTGACATAAAAACAACGGTACATACGCAGTCAAGAAGTTGCTTCATTCATATCGTCTTAACCAAACTGAAGGAGGGAAGTTAAAATGGCTGGAGAAGTATCTTACGCATCAAAACCGTGGTTGAAATCTTACGACAAAGGCGTTCCGGAAAAAATTCAGTACGAAGAAATCTGCATGCCCGACATCCTGGACCGTTCGGCAGCCAAGTTTCCAAACCGGATGGCGCTGAACTTTCAGGGCTACACCATGAATTATGCCGCGCTCAAGGATATGGTGGATCGTTTCGCCGCGTGCCTGGCCGGCATGGGGATTCAGAAGGGTGACGCCGTCGCCATCATTCTGCCGAACATGATTCCCTGCGTCGTGGCCTACTACGCAACCCACCGCCTCGGCGGAATCGTCGTTCTCAACAATCCGACTTACTCCGACCGCGAACTCGAGCACCAGCTCAACGACTCCGGTTCCAAAGTCCTCATCACCGTCGATCTGCTGGCAAACCGGATGATCGATTTGAGACCGAAGACGCAGGTAAAGCAGATCATTATCACCTCGATTGGAGACTATCTGCCGTTCCCGGTCAACCTGCTGTTCCCGCTTGTCGGCAAGAAAAAAGGGCTGCTGCCGACAAAACCCATGAAGCAGGCCGCCGACGTGTATATGTGGAAAGATTGCATTGCGAAAAATGCGCCCAATCCCCCCAAAGCCAAGCTGACCTTCGAAGACACGGCCATGTACCAGTACACCGGCGGAACGACCGGCGTGTCCAAGGGCGTGATCCTGACGCACGGCAATATCAGCAAGCAGGTCCAGCAAATCAGCGCCTGGTTCCCGAGATTTGCCGGCACGAGCAACATCAACCTGGGCGCTCTGCCCTTCTTCCACGTTTTCGGCATGTCCTGCGCCATGAATTTTTCCATTTACATGGGGTGGGGAGATATTCTCATTCCCAAACCGCAGCCGGAACCGCTGCTCGAGGCCATCAAGAAATTCAAACCGAATTTCGGCGCGCTGGTCCCGACCATGTACATCGGCATGCTCAACCACCCCGATTTCAAAAAGATCGATCTCACCTGCTTCAAGGGGTTTTTCTCCGGCAGCGCGCCGCTGCCCGTGGAAGTCATCCATGATTTCGAGAAGGCCACAGGCGCCGTTATCGTCGAGGGCTTCGGCATGACCGAAACCACGCCTGTGACACACACCAATCCGTTCGAAGGCGTCCGCAAAATCGGCAGCATCGGCCTGCCCATCTCCGATACGGAATGCCGGATCGTCGATCTGGACAAGGGGGAAACGGATATGCCCATCGGCGAGCCGGGCGAACTGATCATCCGCGGCCCGCAGGTCACCAAGGGATACCTCAACAAACCCGAAGAAACCGCCGGCCTGCTGCGCGACGGCTGGTGCTATACGGGCGACATCGCCACGATGGACCAGGACGGATACTTCTATATCGTCGACCGCAAGAAGGACATGATTATCAGCGGCGGCTTCAACATCTATCCGCGCGACGTGGATGAAGTGTACTACGAGCATCCCAAGGTCCTGGAAGCCTGCGCCATCGGCGTTCCCGATCCCAAACGCGGCGAAAACGTCAAACTCTTCGTGGTGCTCAAGGAAGGTGAAACGGCCACGGCGGAAGAGCTGATCGAGTACGGCAAGAAGAAGCTCGCCACCTACAAGCTGCCGTCGGAAGTGGAGTTCCGCAAAGAACTGCCGAAATCCACCGTCGGCAAGGTGCTGCGCAAGGAACTGCGGGCCGAAGAACTGGCCAAGAGAAAGAAGTAACCGCGGCGAAAATCCGATAAACAAAGGCCGGCGCTCTTTCGTACAGAGCGCCGGCCTTCTTTTTTTTTCACGATGAGCGCCCGGTCCGTCCGGACGCCTTGCGGATTGGCGTTATTTCACGGAAACCACCGGGCAGTTCGATTCCAGAATGATGTACTGCGCGTTGGATCCGAAAAGCAGCTTGCCGACCTTGGATTTCTTCTCGATACCGATGATGATTTCATCCACCTTGTGGTCATTGGCGAATTCGACAATGTCTTCGCCCGGCGTCAGGCCGCGCACCAGAATGTGCGTTTCGCAGGAAATGCCTTCGGCTTCCATCGTTTCCTTGACATAGGCCAGGGACTTTTCGACCTTGTCCAGGCTTCTCTGCTCTCTTTCCGACACCCGCTCCATCGAGCTGGCCACATAAAGGGTGGCGTTAAATGCCTTGGCGTGTTGTCTGGCAACATCCAGTACCGCCTTGTCCACATCCAGTCCGCCCACGTATGCAACTAATATTTTCATCTCTCTCCCCCGTTTTACCTTATTTTATTTTTTTTCAGTCACCCTTTTACCTGCGAATTATAAGAAAAACCGCCTTTAATGTCAATCAGTTTCTCGTTGTCTTTCGCAAGAGAATTTTCTTGACAGGCCCCCGTCCTCTGCATATACTTCGTCCCCCTTGCGGAAGACGGGCCTGTGACGCCGGTCACACGGGTCCGGAAAGAAACTTTTCCTGAACACTTTTTTTACAGATGTTAACCTGCAACGATATGGAACAAACCACATCGACGACAGAGGGAACGCATTTTCCCCCGTCAGCGACGGACACGCTGCGACGGATGAGCGACATTTACCGGATGCTGGTCGAAGCCACGGCCGACTCCATCTACGTGGTGGACGGGGAGTGCCGCTATCTCTTCATGAATCCCCGGCATTGCTCACGCATCGGTTTGTCGCCGGAGGAAATCGTCGGCCGGAACTATCGCGAGTTTCACTCCCCCCAGGAGGCGCAAATCTTCACCGCCAACGTAGCCGAGGTTTTCTCCACGGGCGCCTCCTTTCAGCGCCAGTACTGCAGCAGCCGGGACGGCAGCGAATTCCTGCGCACCTTCAGTCCCGTACAACCTCCCGCGAGCGGCGGAAAGATCACGGCCGTGGCGATTATTTCCAAAAACATCACCCAGTGGAAACTGGCGGAAGAGCTTTACGCCACGCTCGCGGAGAAATCGCCGATCGGTATCTTCGTCGTGCAGGATCGGCGTTTTCAGTGGGCCAACCGGCGCTTCCTGGAAAATACCGGCTACCGTCCGGAAGAGATCTTGGGCGCGGATTCCCTGTTCATGGTCCATCCGGACGATCGGGAGCGCGTGGCGCAGAGCGCCCGGGCCATGATGCGCGACCCGTCGTCGGCGTTTCCCTGCGAATATCGCGTCGTCACCAAAAAGGGAGACGTGCGGTGGTACATGGGAACTGCCGCGTCTATCGAATATAAGTACCGGAGGGCCACCCTGGGCTGCCAGATGGATATTTCCCTCCAGAAACGGGCCGAAGAGGCGCTCCGGCAAAGCGAAGAACGTTCCCAGACGATCATCAGCTCCATCACCGACGCCTACTACGAAGTGGACCTGACAGGCCACCTGCTTCTGTTCAACGACGCCTATCTGAAATTGTTCGGCTATAACACCGAGGAAATGACGGGCACCCGCTACACGCGCTACGCCGACAAAAAAAACGCCGAGCTGGCGGTGCGCATCTTTTCGCAGGTTTTTAAAACCGGAATCCCCGTCCATAAAATGGAGTGGGAAATCATTCACAAAAGCGGCGAACGCCGGATTGTGGAATTATCCGTCAACCTGGTGCGCGACGCAAACGGCAGTCCCACGGGATTTCGGGGCATCATGAGCGACATCACCGAACGGCGTGAGGCGGAGGAATCCATCCGCCGTCAGGCATTCCACGATTCGCTCACCAACCTGGCCAACCGCATCCTTTTTAAAGACCGCATGATCATGGCAGTCAAGCGGGGCAAGCGGATGCAGAAACAGGTCGCCGTTTTGATGCTCGATCTGGACAATTTCAAGGACGTGAACGACCGCCGGGGGCACGCGGCGGGAGATCTGCTGCTCAAAAACGTGGCGGACCGCCTGGCGCTGAGGGTTCGCGACACCGACACGGTCGCGCGCCAGGGCGGCGACGAGTTTTCCATCGTTCTGTCCTCGCTCAATTCCACGGAGGATGCGCTGATGATCGCCGGAAAAATCGTGGCCTCCTTCAACCGGCCCTTCCTGCTGGACGCAATGGAGGTTCATGTCACGGCCAGCGTGGGGATCGCCCTGTATCCGGACCACGGCGACAACTGTGAAGACCTGCTCAAAAAAGCGGATCAGGCGATGTACGAAGCCAAAAATCTCGGGCGGAACCGCGCGTGTCTTTACCGGCCCCCCGCCCCGCCCGGATAAGGTCCGGACACAAATAAAATTTTCAGGAGACGCCGCCGTCCGCTGAACAAAAACGAACCAGTCAACCGATAAAAACACCCTCCTCCAGGAAAGGACCAAGATCATGAACATCGTTGTTTTAAACGGCAGTCCCAAGGGCGAGTTGAGTGTCACCCTCCAGTATGTCCGTTTTGCAGCCCGGAAATTCCCGGAGCACACCTTTACGATTTTTCCCGTCGCGCAAACCATCCGGAAACTGGAAAAAGATGAAAAGGCGTTTGACGATGTGATCAATGCCGTTCGGGCCGCCGACGCGGTCCTGTGGTCTTTTCCCCTGTATTTTCTCCTGGTGTGTTCGCAGTACAAACGCTTCATTGAGCTGATTTTCGAACGCAATGCGCAGGCCGCCTTTGCCGGCAAATACACGGCGTCGCTTTCCACCTCGATCCACTTTTTCGATCACACGGCCCACAATTACATTCATGCGGTGTGCGACGATCTGGCGATGCGGTATCTGGGCGCCTATTCGCCCGCCATGTTCGACCTGATGAAAAGCAAGGAGCGCTCCCGCTGGCTTTCCTTCGTAGAGCGGTTCCTCGACGGGGCCGCCCGCCGGGTTCCCTGCGCGCGCGTCTACCCGCCGCTCGCCTTTCCCGATTTCACTTATACCCCCGGACCGGCCGCCCATCCCGTCGACACGGCGGGCAAAAAGATTCTTCTATTGAAAGACGGCCGGCAGCCGTCGGGAAACACCGAAGCGCTCGCCGACGCGCTTGCGGCGCGTTTTCAGGGAGCGGCCGAGGTGGTGAACCTCATGGACATCGACATCAAGGGCGGCTGTCTGGGCTGCTGCAAATGCGGGCTCGACAATGTCTGCGACTATCAGGGCAAGGACGGCTTCATTGATTTCTACAACGAAAAGGTGAAAAAGGCGGACGTCGTGGTCTTCGCGGGCGCCATTCATGACCGCTACCTTTCTTCGCGCTGGAAGATGTTTTTCGACCGGTCGTTTTTCAACACACACACGCCGACGCTCATCGGCAAGCAGATCGCCTTCCTGATTTCCGGACCGCTCGGACAGATTTCCAACCTGCGCCAGATTCTCACGGCCTTTGGCGAGTTTCAGGAGGCGAACCTCGCCGGCATCGTCACGGACGAATCCGCTGATCCGACCGAGATCGACGCGCTCGTCACGGAACTGGCCGACGCCCTGGTCCATCCCGCCGCTTCAGGCTACGCGCCGCCCATGACCTTCCTGGGCGTCGGCGGCCGAAGGATTTTCCGGGACGAGGTTTACGGCATGCTCCGTTTTGTCTTCCAGTCCGACCACCGTTACTACAAACAGCACGGGCTCTACGATTTTCCGCAGAAGAACTACAAGGCGCGGCGGATGAACGCCTTCATGATGCTGCTTACAAGAATCCCCTCCGTGCGGAAGAAGTTTTTGAAAATCCTGCCCCAGCAGATGGTCAAGCCTATCAAGACCGTTGCGGAAACCCGGTGACGCGCCTATGACACGGGACGAAAAAATCTACCTCTGCGATCTCAATCTGGCCGAGTACCGGCGGGAAGTCACCCGCTGGCGAAGCGTGGGAGAAATCCGCGAAGAGCACGATCTGCTTTTGACGCTCGGCCCAAGCACCTTCCCTTCGACCAACGTCGCCATGTATCTGGGCGGACACGACCGCAGTTCGGCCGCTTTGCTCTTCGACCGCATCCGGTCCTTTTACGCGAAACACAACGCTTCCTTCAGCATCCAGATGCGCCAGCACGCAGACAGTCCGCTCGACGATGTCTGCCGGCGCGAAAAAATGATTCCGGCCATCAACGCGCCCTGCCTGGTGATCGACCACCCGCTGTCCGCGCCGGAGGCGCCGCCCGACGTGGAATTGCGCCACATCACCACGGCCGCGGGCGTCCGGGATTTCGCGTTCGTGATCACGCAGAGCTATGTGAGTCTCGGCATGCCCGCGTATGTCGGCAACTATCTCTTCGGCGAACCGGCGCGCCTGCTCCAGCCCTGCACCCGCCTGCTGGTGGCATACGAGGACGGCCGGCCCGTCTCCGCCGCAATGCTCCTGTTTTACTGCAACATCGCGGGCCTGTACTGGGTCGGCACGCTGGAAGCCAAACGCGGGCGGCGCTTCAGCAAAGCCTGCGTGATGGAGATGACGAACGAGGCGTTTCGACAGGGCGCAGTCCTGGTGACGCTGCAGGCCAGCACTTTCGGCGAACCCCTCTACCTCCGTCTGGGATTTGAGGAAATTACCCGCTATCTCTGGTATATGACCTTCATCAAATCGCCGACCAGGAGGGAGCCATGAACCAACCCGTCAAAATGGTCTTTCTGGACGCCGTTACCGTGGAGCCGGTGGACAACCTGGCGGAAATTTCGTCGCTGGGGGAATACACGGGATATCCGGCGACGCCGCCCGCGCGCCGCATCGAGCGCATCCGGGGACACAACGTCGTCATCACCAACAAAGTCGGAATCGACCGCGAGGTTCTTGACGCCTGTCCGGAAGTGGAACTCGTCTGCATCGTCGCCACCGGCATGAACAACGTTGATCTGGACTATGCGGCGCAAAAAGGCGTGGCCGTGAAAAACGTGGCCGGCTATTCCACCGAGTCGGTCACGCAATGCACCTTCGCCATGCTTTTCTATCTTCTGAACGCCTCGCGCTACTACGACGATTTCGTAAAGTCGGGCCGTTACGCGGCAAGCCCCGTGTTCACCCACCTGGGCCGTAAATTTCACGAACTCGCCGGCTTGCAGTTCGGCATCATCGGCATGGGCGCCATCGGCCGGCGCGTAGCCGACGTCGCCTCCGCCTTCGGCGCGCGCGTCGCCTATACCTCAACGTCGGGGAAAAACCTCGACGTTCCGGGCTATGCCTGCCTGCCGCTCGAGGACCTCCTGGGCCGCTCCGACATCGTTTCGATCCACTGCCCCCTCAACGACCGGACGCGCAATCTGCTTAGCGAATCGCGCCTGGCGCTGATGAAGCCCACGGCCTATCTTCTCAACATGGGCCGCGGCGGCATTGTGGACGAGGCGGCGCTGGCGCGCCTGCTCGACCGGGACCGCCTGGCCGGAGCGGCGCTCGACGTCCTTTCGTCCGAACCCATCGCGGCCGCGAGCCCTCTTTTAAGCGTCCGCAATCCGGAAAAACTCTACATCACACCGCACATCGCCTGGGCCAGCGTTGAAGCCCGCCGCCGGCTCATCTCGTGCACCGCCCGCAACATCCAAAGCCATTTCAGCGGGGCGTAGGCAACCGGACCAACCGTCTTTACCGGCACAGAAAGGAGTACAGCAATGAAAAGAAACTCAATGGGTCAGGCTATCATTTTGGTGATTCTCGGCGCGGTCCTTTTGCTCGGTCCGGCGGCCGCGGCGTTCGCCGGCGCCGACGAGGCGGCCATCGACAAGGTTCGCCTGGCGTTCAACGCCGCCTACAGCGCGGGCGACGCGAAGGCGATGGGCGCGCTTCTCGACCGCGATGCAGTCTGGATGCCGCCCACGGGAGAAAAGGCCATTGTCGGCGCGGACAAGGTGGTCGCCCGCTATGCGGCGTTCTTTGAAAAGACCCGCTCGGCGTTTGAATTGCAGCCCGGAACGATCCAGATAAGCGGCGGATGGGCGTTTCTGAACGGCCCTTGGCGCCGCTCCGACGCCGAAAAGAAAACCGGCAAAAGCATGAAGCACGGCGGCTACTACCTGATGGTGTTTAAAAAGCAGGCTGACGGCGGCTGGAAAATCGCCCGCGATATCTGGAACGACGTCGGCCGAGCCGATTCCGCGCCGGGGTCCGCCAAATAACAAAAGCGGCGCGGGCTGCGGATGTCCAAAATGAAGACTCGCGCCGACTGCGGGCGGGCAAGCGACTGACTTGCACGATGGCCGACGGCGGCAGCCGCCGCATCAGTCTCCGGCGTAGGGACAGGGCTGGTTGTTCTTCACGTAGGAGCAGTCTCGCCGGCACGGTTCGATGTGGATGGTGACTTCGCTGTCCGCAAGCACCCGCGCGATGTCGTTTTTGAGCGCCGTCGAGATGGCATGGGCCTTTTTAACGGAAAGGGAATCCGGCATGACCAGGTGAATATCCACAAACTGCCGGCGGCCCGCCGACCGCGTCCGGATGCTGTCAAAATCGCAGTACCGGTCGTAATGCGCGGCCAGCGTCTTGATCACACCCATCTGGCTGGTCTCCCCGATGGACGCGTCCAGCAGCTTCATGAACGCCTCCTTGAGCAGGCGCACGGAAGGCACGGTAATGAGCGCGCTCACCAGCAGCGTCGTCAGCGGGTCCACGTACCTGGCCAGATGCACAAAACCGGCGGCGTCGAGGATCATTACCACGGCAAACGCGACAGTGATCGAAAGAGAAATAAATCCCTCCAGGCGGAAATGCAAACCTTCCGCCTTGAGGGCCGGCGAGGCGTGCGCTTCGCCCAGTTTCGTGATGAAGCGCGCGCCCCAGAAATTGATGATGATGCCCAGGAAACTGGTGGCAAAGCCGATCACGGGAGCGTGCAGACCGTCTCCGGGCCAGACCAGGGTGAGGATCGCCTGAACGGACATGGCCAGCGCCAGACCGACCAGCACGATGCCTTCGATGGCTTCCGTGACGTTTTCAATCTTGCCGTAGCCGTAATTGTGCAAGAGGTCGGCAGGCCGGTTCGACATTTTTATGGCATAGTAAAGAATGCCGGATACGCCCAGCGCAATGGCCGAAATGCCCAGATCGGCGGCGACGGCCAGCGAGTTGACGATGAGCAGCGTGACGAGCTTGATCGTGAACAGAATCATGTTGCAGATGAGACTGACCCGCACCGCGACCATCATGCCCTGATTGCTTTTCATTGCCTCACGCACCGGTTAGTCGTTTCTGAAGGATGGCGCCCGGACGGTCCACAGCGACCAACCGCCGGTCTTGCCGCATTTCCTGCCGCGCCGCTTCCATACCAACATTTTTTCCAATATGCAACTCGGACGAAATGGCCGATAAAAAAAGAAAACGCACCGCCCGCGGGCGGAATGGTCGATGACGATCACGGCACACCGGAAGCGTGTGGAGGTCGAGCCGGCTCCACCCCGCGGATGTGTGTCGGCAGGACCTTGAGGCATCGGTTCCCCGGCCAGAAATATTGATCCATGCCGGCATCCCCTTGTTCTTGCTGCATGATTTCACGATCCCTAAGGTTAAAATGGTTGCCGGCATTTTAAGAATGCTTTGCATTTCAAAGAGACTTGTGCTTTTTTATCCCCGCATGCGCCACGCACCGCCGGCAAGAAATCATCTACAACCTGACACCCTGGAGGAGAGCCTGCCGTGAAGTATGGTTGCTATGAATTCACCTGCATATTCAAAAATGACGCCATCCTGCCGCCGTACAAGGGATCTACCCTGCGGGGAACATTCGGGCACGCGCTGAAAAGAGTCGTCTGCGCGCTGAAACAATCAAGCTGCGAAAAATGCCTGCTTGCGGGCCAATGCGTTTATCCGTCCATCTTTGAAATAAGGCCCGTCTCCGGCGAGGAAAATACCCGAAACCGGGTTGCCGCCGCGCCCCATCCTTACATCATTGAACCGCCCGATGACCCTAAAACACACTACCGGGCAACAGAAAGCCTAACCTTCGGGCTGATTCTTCTGGGACGCGCCAATGACTGCCTTCCCTACTTTATCTATGCCTTTGATCAAATTGGAGAAGCGGGCATTGGGAAAAAAATCGATGGACGCGCCGGTTCCTTTGTTCTGGATCGCGTCACGGCGGACGGAAAAACCATTTACACAAAAAGAGACGGAAAAATTGACCGCTTGCGGCCGCCGGATGACTTGATCGCGCCGGACTGTTCAAGCGTCGCGAATGACGATATGGAAATTGAAGTCGATCTCGTCACGCCGCTGCGGGTCAAATATCAAAACATCCTGCATGCCGACCTCCCCTTTCACGTGCTGACACGCGCGATGCTGCGCCGGGCATCCACGCTTTTTGCGGCCCACGGCGGCGGAGAACCGCCTCTGGATTACCGCGGCCTCGTAAGTCGGGCGGCCCATGTGGAAGTTACCCGAAACCATATCGGCTGGCAGGAATGGCGACGTTATTCCAACCGGCAGGAGCAAGACATGCTCATGGGCGGCATGACCGGCAGCGTCCGCTACCGCGGCAAGCTTGCCGAGTATCTGCCGCTGTTGAACTTTTGTGAAAGAGTACACGTCGGGAAAGCGACTACGTTTGGTTTGGGCAAGATCCACGTCCGGATGATACGCCAGGCATAAACATCGAGCAGAAGCAGGACGAGCGTTGTAGTCTGGGCCTTCAAGCCCGGAAAACAAAATCCATAGTGTGGAGCCGTCAAGTCCGCCGTTATCAGTTGCCATAAACCTAATGACCTTCTTTCGGATTGGATGATTTTTTTCTACGGAGGGAAACATGAAAAACATCCTGCTGGCCATCGCGGGCCTGAGCCCGCAGGTGATCACCGAAACCTTGTATGCCCTGCATCAGGAAGGCGCGGCCATTGATGAAATCCATGTCATCGCCACCCGCATCGGCCGCGACGCCATCACCACGCAATTGCTGACGCCTGACGACGGCCGCTATTTCCGCTACCTCAAGGAATACGGCCATGATCCCCGATCCATCCGCTTTTCACAAGACACCCTGCATGTTCTTCGCGACGGCAAAGGCAATCCCATCGACGACATTACCGGCGAAGAAGAAAACGAAATCCTGCTCAAAACTTGCCTGACGCTTGCCCACCGTTTTACGCGAAAACCGGAAGAGCACGTTTTCTTCTCGATTGCCGGAGGCCGCAAAACCATGAGCGCCTGTCTGATGGTGGCCGCCCAGATGTATGCCCGCCCGCAGGACCGGATTTATCATGTGCTGGTGTCGCCGGAATTTGAAAGCCATAAAGACTTTTACTACCCGCCCGTGAAATCCGTCATGCTGGAGCTTCGCGATCCAAACGGGCAGAAAATGTTCAAGGACACCGCTTACGCCAAAATCACACTCGTGCCGATTCCCTTTATTTCATTGCGGCAGGCGGCTTCCGGCGGCAAAACCGGCCGTGTCCGGACACCCGCAGAGCTTTTCCGCTATCTTGTCCGCGAAAAGAAGTCTTTTCTGACGATTGATCTGACACAAGGCAAAATCATCTATAAAAAAACGGAACTGACCATAATGCCGTCGCGCCTTGCCCTTTATGCTTTTTTTGCAGCCCGGAAGCTCGACTGCCGTCTTGTTCGTCCCGACTGCCGCGATTGCGCGGAATGTTACGCGGATTATCGGCAAATCAGCGACGAACAAGGAGCCATCACGGATTTTTACAGAAGACTGGGCGGCGCAACCGAAGATAAAGGTATTTGCGCTTTGGAAAAAGATACACTGCGCGCTTATGTCAGTAAAATCCGCAAAGACCTGATGAAAGCCTTCGGCGCGCAGGCGGCGGCGAAACTGGCTATTGAAGCCGTGGGCCGCAAGCCCGACACGCGCTACGGCATCGCTCTGGAGAGAGAAAGTATTCGGCTGGTTGAATAGGAAGCGTTATTCGCGGCAACGTTGCCGCGCTGGATAATAAAAAGGATGTTTGAACATAATGATCGCGAATTATAGGAACGGAGGTGGATTTATGGATGATACCGTTTTGAAAGTGGCGCTGGCCGGGCTGCTGCACGACATTGGGAAATTTGCGCAACGGGCGGAAGTGCCCCTTTCAGTCAACACAAAAGGTCTGGAAAGCAGCATCTGTAAGCTGGACAAGGGGCATTACACCTATCGCCATGTTTTATGGACGAACGAATTCTTCGAGCTTCAGACGAATCACCCCCATTTGGGAGCGGATTACAATCAGGATAGCCTTTCCAATCTTTCAGCCTACCATCACAATCCTTCATCCAAACTCCAGGAAATCATCCAGCTGGCAGACTGTCTATCCTCGGGGAGCGAAAGACAGGATGATGAAGAGACTTCAGCACGGCGGGATGGATACAAAAAAACCCGCATGCACTGCATATTTGATCATATGCATCTGGACCAAAAACATAACCCGGAAAAAAATTATCGCTACGAGCTGCGCCCGATGGAAGGATCGATGGAAAATTGTTTTCCCAGGCACAAAACCCAGCTTCAGCCTGCCGATGGAGATAACTTGAGGGTAAGCTACGGTGCGCTCTGGCAAGGCTTCATGGCTGATCTGAATAAAATTGAAATAACCGATAAAGAGAAATTTCTCATGACCATGCTTTCTCTTCTGGAAAAATATACCTGGTGCATTCCCAGCTCAACCGTCAACAGGCCGGATATTTCTCTTTTTGACCATGCCAAAACAACCGCCGCAATTGCCGCTTGCCTGTACAAACACCACGCTGCAAAAGGCGATTTGGAAACGGCGCGTTTCTCAACAACCGATGAAACCGCTAAATTCAGACTGGTTGTGGGTGATCTCTCCGGTATTCAGGACTACATCTACAATATCAAAAATGTCGGCGTGGGGGGCACGGCCAAACGGTTGCGCTCCAGATCATTCTATCTGACCGCCTTATCGGATATTGCAAGTCATGCCCTGCTGCACGCTTTCGGGATGCCTTTAACCAATCTGGTGATTTCTTCGGGTGGGAAGTTCTATCTGATGATGCCGGACACTCCGGATGCGGGGCAAATGATAATGAAATTCAAAAGGGAATCGGCGACGTGGCTTATCCGTCATTTAAACGGCGAAGTCGCTTTGAATATTGCCGATGTTCGTTTCAGTTGCAAAGAATTGATGAGTTTCAATCAGATATTGAAAAACGTCAATCAGGCCCTGCAGAAGGAAAAAGAACGCGCGTTTTCAAATGTACTGACGGATGAGGCGGGTTGGAAGTCCGATGCGTTCATGTTATCCGATCGCAAATTTCAGGACGAAGAATCGCTTTGTAAGAGTTGCCGGAAATTTCCCGGCGTACATCAAAAGGACGAAGGTATTGTGCTTTGTGATTACTGCCGTGACGATATTGAACTGGGAAGGGATTTGGCTCAAGCCGTTGGCGTGCAATTTTTTAATAACGCTGAAAGTGGCCGTTACAAGGTTTTTGATGACTTCTCTTTCTCGGTTGCAAAAGATAACCGCGCTTTTTCTGTGCAAGCTTATTTGGTCCAGCCATTCAATAAATGGGAGCTTGATATTAAAAATGCCGCCCTGCGACCCCGGCCATTTGCCAATTCCATTCCGATTTTCAACACAGACCTTTGTCTCAAATGCGGAAATGATTCCTGCCGTGAAAAAGAGAGTGCGCGACCCGGCAGTCCTAAGTATTTTACCTGTCTGGCGCATGCGAGTGACGGCAGAAAAATGCTGGGCGTTCTGAAAGCGGACGTTGATTATCTGGGCTTGATTTTTATTGCAGGATTTGCGCGTGAAGAAGAAAAGTGCATTTCGAGAATTACTACGCTTAGCCGTCTTCTGGAGAACTTCTTTACCGGCAGGCTGCAATACCTTTTGCAAAATGAATTTCCGTATATTTACACCGTTTACGCAGGGGGTGACGATTTGCTGATGATCGGCCCGTGGAGTAAGATGCTTGACTTTGCCGACCGGGTCAATTCCGAATTCGGTCGCTTTACCTGCGGTAATCCGGCTTTCTCTTTATCTGCGGGCATTGGACTTATGCACGCGCATCTGCCGGTTTATGCGGCGGTTAGCGAAGCGGAAGACCTGCTTAAAAAAGCAAAGCATGAAAAAGCAATAGATGAAGCATTACCCAAACAGCAGTTGGCGGTGTTCGGCGATATTGTCAAATGGGCAAGGCTGCCGTCAATTCATCATGAAGCGAGAAAACTGGCACAATGGCAGGAGAGCAAAAAAGTGTCGATGGGCTTTGTCCGCCTGCTGCTGAATTGCTCGGAAAGCTTTCTGGAATATAAAAAAAAAGGCAGGACATCGCATCTTCGGTTTATCCCGATGCTGTCCTACAGCATCGCCAGAAATATTTCGGCAAAAGAAACAGACGTTCTGAAATGGTCGCAGGATCTGACGAATCTACAAAGCGAAAATCTCCGTCATCTTGCGTTTATTGCAAATTATTCAATTCAAACGAATAGGAGTTGATTATGCGGGATATGAAAAGTGAGATGGGGAAGAGTTTTAGTCAGAGTGCGGGTTCATCTGATCGCTGCAGTTGCGGAAATCGTAAGCGTCCAAATTTCCCAACATGTTACGATTGTGCCCAAAAAGGAAAGTCTAATGGCTACCAATCGTCGAACAAGAACTCGAAATCATTACGCGACGGCTATCTTGCCGGTGGCTATTTTGAAACAAAAAACGGCAGGAACTATATCAAGGAGGATGTTTTCATTAAATGGGCACAGGATATAAGCACCGACCTTCGCAGTGAAGGGATGTCACCAACTGCGATCAGAAACTATTTCAATAAACTACGCGCTGTTGAACATAATTACAAGGTAACGAAGGATTTCGATAAAACAAGACAAGACATTTATTCTTTCTGTCGAGACGTAAAGTATACAGAAAATCGGGGTGTAACACCCGAATTGTTTACAAAATTTATTGACAGTAATATTGCTTTAGCCAAAAAAGACCCTGAGCATTTCAAGGCGTTCATAGAACACTTCCAAAGCGTGATCGCATATTTTAAAGATAAAAAATAAACAAAAGGAGGCTCAATCATGAAACTGAAAGAATATATCGTTGTAAAAGGCATTATTAGTTGTGAAACAGGACTACGTATTGGCGGATCAAAAGATTCCCTTGAAATTGGTGCAATGGATAATCCAATTATAAGGCATCCAGTGAATGGATTACCCTATGTTCCTGGGTCTTCATTAAAGGGTAAAATGAGATCCCTTTTGGAAATAAAAGCAGGAACTTACCAAAAAGGTTCAGGACGCCCCTGTGATTGTGGTAGCTGTGAAATATGTATTCTTTTTGGTTGTGGTGATCCAAGTCGTTCAACCCAAATGACAAGGTTAATATTTCGTGATGCGATGATTACATCCGATTCAGAAAAACGATTGAGAGAAGCACAAGAAGAAAAAGGTCTGAATTTTTCTGAAATTAAGAATGAAAACTGGATTGATCGGAATACTGGCAAGGCAGGGAGAGGCGGGCTTCGAACTCAAGAACGTGTCCCAGAAGGTACAACATTTAATTTTGAGATGAGCATCAGGATATTTGAGAATGATGATTCAGCACAGTTCTTGGATAAAATTAAAGATGGACTCGGTCTCATGCAACAAGATTATCTTGGAAGCAGTGGTTCGCGCGGCTACGGTAAAATAAAATTCCTAAATCTTACGTTTAATGACAAGGCGTTCAATATCTGAGGAGCTGCAATGCAAATATTTCAGATTAATTTAAGTGTTCCGTCCGGCTTTGTCACACCCTGGCATGCAGACACGATTTTCGGACATCTTTGCTGGACTGCGGAACGCCATGACTGTTTTCAGCGGTTTTCAGGCGCGGCTGGGCTGATTGAGCTATTCCGCCGCGACGAGCCGCCTTTTATTCTTTCCGATGGTTTTCCATCCGGTCTGCTTCCCGCGCCGGTTACGCTCAAAAGTCTTTTCAGTCGGGCAGAAGCTTGCGAAATCGATGTTGACCAATATGACCTGATGAAACGTGCGAAGAAGGCCGCCTATATAACCATTGAAGAATTCCTTATGTTCCAGAATGGGAGCGTCCCTGCGCTATCGGATGCCGGGCAAAAAGGGTTTATAAAAACAACCGTTTTGCACAACACGATTAGCCGGATAACCAACACCACCGGAAGTCAGGGCAGTCTTTTCGAAAGTGACGAAAAATTCGCGGCAAGTGGGGAAATTCAAATTTATGTAAAGATAAGGGACGGCTTCGAAGAAGATGTTCGGCTTCTTTTTGACAGATTTGCACAGGGCAGCTATGGCGCAAAGAAATCGACGGGTAAAGGGACATTTTCAATCAAGAGCTTTCTTCCTTACTCTGGTTTTGATGGGTCCGAAAGCAAGAAACCGGGCGATCAGGCAATTACCGGTTTTGTATCCCTTTCCCATTTTATTCCGGCAAAAGGCGATCCCACGGAAGGTGCATATAAAACAATGATTAAATACGGCAAACTGGGAGAAGAAAAGACATTCTGCGGGCAACCCTTTAAAAAGCCGTTGATTATGCTCAAACCGGGCGCTGTGTTTTATACAGACAACATCAGGCCATATTACGGATTGCTAATGGAGAACATCTCCGACGCTGAACCTTCTGTTGTGCAATATGCATTTGCGTTTTCCGTGCCATTTGTCATGGCGCAAAACCGGCAATGCCTGGGAGATCGTGAAAGTTGAGCCGTCACGTGTTTAATTCTGTTTACATTACAATACAAATATGTATTATAACGTAATTGTATATGAAGAATTATCGTGAAACCTATATCCGCCGCGCGGAAATTGCGCAGTTGATTTTGCTCCAGCAGCTCTATCAGCAAAAAGACAGTCGCCATTTTATTTTTCAGGGCGGCACGGCGCTGCGCTGGTGCTATGGGGGAAGCCGATTTTCGGAAGACCTCGATTTCGTGACGCCGCTTGAATCCGGCGCTGTTGAGGCGTTGCTGCAGGCGGCCATGAAAGGCGCGCAAAATCTGATGATCGCGCATTTCGGCGCGGGGGCGCTGACGTTGCGCGACAAAAGTTCGCGCGCAGGCGCGCTCAAATGCTTTGCGGACTTCCGGCCGGAGGGGGCGCGGGAGAAGATTTCCGTCAAGCTGGAATTTGAAGGCCTGGCGCCGGGAAAAATGCCGGATTGCCGGAATATTGTCCTTTCTTCGCTGGGCTCGGTTGCGTATCTTGCTGCATCCGGGGAATTCCGCGTGCCGCGCGCCAATTCCGTCATCGTCGCGGAAACGCCGGAAGAGATTCTTTCCGACAAAGTGCGCGCCCTTCTGGAGCGGCGCTACCTGAAGGGCCGCGACTTTTTCGACCTCTGGCATCTGTGCACCGTTTGCAAAACCCCGCCGGACATCAACATCATTCAAAGGAAGTGGACGTTTTATCGGGCGGATTTTGTCGCGCGGCGCTCTTGTTCCCGGTCGTGATAAATTGAGCCAAAAATGGTCGTTAGAAAGTGAGCCACTTTGAGGGTGGAGTTGCTGAGAAAAAAGGGTATGGTGATTTTTTTATCTCAGTGTAAGCGAGGTGGCGCATTGAAAAAAAGGAGACCGTTTTGGAGATATTGTTGCTGAAAAAGAGGGGTTTGACCCAGAGGCAGATCGCCAGGAAGCTGGGCATCAGCCGCAACACCGTAAAGAAGTACATCGAGAATCAGGGATATCCGGCGATGGATCGGCGCAAGCCAAACCGTAAGAGTTTGCTGGATCGGTTTCATGGCAACATTGCTGCGTGGCTTGAAGAAGACATGGAGTACAAGGCGACCTGGATATACGACAAGCTTCGTCCGATGGGTTTTGGCGGGAGCTATGAGATCGTTAAAAGAGCCGTGCATGATATCAAGGCGGAACGTCAGCGGACCGCTTATATGCGTTTTGAGACGGAGCCTGGGTACCAGTCGCAGGTGGATTTTGGGGAGTTCCAGTTTGACAGAGCCGACGGCACAAGCGGGAAGATCTATCTTTTTTCGATGATCCTCGGCTTTTCGCGGAGGATCTACTCCGAGTTCGTCGAGCGGTGCGATTTACCGACCTTTCTGGATTGTCATATTCACGCCTTCGAGCATTTTGGCGGTGTGACGGCGGAGATTCTCTACGACCGGATGAAGAACGTTTTCATCGGCAAGTTCGCCGGCAAGAACAAGTTCAACGACACCTTGGCGGGATTTGCATTGCATTACGGATTCAAGCCACAGGTTGCCCCGGCTTATGCCGCCTGGGTGAAGGGGAAGGTGGAAAGACCCTATCATTTCATCCGGGAGGGGTTTTGGCGTGGTTACGGGTTACTCTGTCGTGAGACGGCCAACAGGGACCTTCTGCAATGGCTCCAGCTTAAAGATCAGAGGATTCATGGGACAACCCACGAAGTGGTGTCGGAACGATTCGAGCGAGAGCGGCCCCATTTACAGGCGCTGCCGCCGCGGGCATTCGACACCTCCTGGCGGGTCTACCGCAAGGTCAACAAAGACTGCACCGTCCGTTTTGAAGGCAACAGCTTTGTTGTCCCCCACCCCCTGGTGGGGAAGGGTCTTATCCTGCGGGTCAAAGACAAGTGCATGAGGATCTTCGAGGATAATCGGTTGGTTGTGACCTATGAGATTCCTGAAGGAAAAGGACGTCTGGTTCAGGACAAAAGATTCTACGAAGCCTTGAAAAATGATCGAGAGATGAACAGGCGCAAATACGGCCAGGCAAGACGCGGCAAGGGGCGCGCCAAATGCACGATCAGCCCGCTCAAGCCGCTCTATGACATGGATGTGGAGATCCGTTCTCCTCATATGTATGATCAGATGATCGGGGAGGCAAGGATATGAGCGATACCCTGATTCTTGATCGCGTCCAGACCAGCCTGACGCGCCTGAGACTTCCCCGGACAGGGGAGATCCTTGAAGGCGTAATGCAGGCGGCACAGGAAGGGAAAAAGAGCTACCTGTCCTTTCTCGATGATCTTCTGGAAGAAGAGGTTAACTGCCGGGAACAGCGGCGGGTGGAAACATCCCTGAAGCTATCGGGGCTTCCCTTTGTCAAGAGCATCGACGAATTTGATTTTTCCTTTCAGCCCAAGCTGGATCGTCAAAAGGTGATGTCGCTGTTCGATCTGACCTTTATCCGTCAAAAAGGCAATGTGATCTTCCTGGGGCCGCCCGGCGTCGGCAAGACGCATCTGGCCGTATCGCTTGCCGTGAAGGCATGCCATGCCGGTCTGAGCATCTACTTTACTACGATGGAGGACTTGATCGTAAAGTTGAAAAAAGATCATGGCACCGAACGGAAAGGCAGAGGCCGAGGCTATAACAAATCGGCGCTGGTGATCGTGGATGAGGTTGGCTATACGCCGATCGACCGAGAGGAGTGCAACCTCTTTTTCCGATTCATTGCCAACCGATATGAAAAGGCCAGCACCATCATCACGTCCAACAAAGCCTTCTCCGACTGGACCGAATTATTCCATGATCCGGTCATTGTCACGGCATTCCTGGACCGCCTGCTTCATCACAGTGTGGTCATCAACATGCGGGGCAACAGCTACAGGCTCCGTGGAAAAGTCGGAAAGGAGGGGGTGGAAGTGAGCCCGTCATGAGGACCGGGTGGCTCACTTTTCACGACCGAAAATGGCTCACTT